>TARA_R110000824_G_scaffold8450_3_pt1 | contig 17555 bp, 27 predicted proteins | sample TARA_R110000824 | Tara Oceans TARA_R110000824 (sample SAMEA4397747) | marine metagenome | biome: Polar Biome; feature: [MES] marine water layer (ENVO:01000295) within the mesopelagic zone...; material: water (ENVO:00002006), including particulate matter (ENVO:01000060) such as......
ACCGTTAAACATGAAAAGTGCCGAAGAAATGCAGGAATGGGTAGATGGCGTTAAAGAAATGAAAGAAAAAATTAACGCTCCTATAGATTTACCCGCCCCCGGATATAACTTGGATTAAAAATGAGAAAAACCGAACCAGCAGTAACTATAATTACACCTACTACAGGCAAACATTCTTTGTATTTCTTAATTGATTCAATTAAGAAGCAAGGAGTGCCAGTACATCATCTCTTGCTTTGGGATGATTTTCGTCAAGACGAATTTATGACTAACAAAAAACCGTCTGACCTGTTAGGGCTTGAAGATGACCTATATTTATTAAACAACATAGAAATTAAAGCCTCTACTGTGCAAGGGATGGCCAAAGGATCTGCTTTACGAGCTATTGGGTTAATGGCTGCGCAAACAGAATTCGTTTGCTTTGCAGATGACGATATTGCTTTTGAAGAGGATCATTTGATTTCTTTAATGGAATTAATTCATAAGGAACAGACGAGTTGGGGATATTGTAAAAGAAAAATTTGGTCCAAAACAGGAAGACAAGAATACGAATATTTAGGTATTGACGAATTTGAGTCTGTAGGAGATGATGCCAGACCTGAATTAGGATATCAAATGGTTGATAATAGCTGTATGATGTTTAGGCGTAAATTTGGCGCTTCAGCCGCTTGCTTGTACCGAGAAACGACTGCGTACAATGATGATAGACTAATGTACGATTTCCTTATTAAATATGCTGGTGCGCCCTCTAAGACGCGAGAAGCAACAATTAACCAAGTTTGTCCTAACAAGCTGCATAACTTCTTTAAAGTAAACTGCACTAATGAGTGAATTCGTCAATATTGATGGTAAAAACGTAAAAGCCGAAGAACTGAAAAACAATTGGGCTGTTGCGTTAATGACAAAAGGGATAATCGTTAGGCTTAAAATGTCTAGATGGCGAGCGACTGCCCCTTTACGATTTGAAGAACTTGGTTTAAGGTTTGACGATGACAATGCTTTTAAGTTTATGAAAAAGTATGTCCAACTTGGTTCTGAAAAACTTTTACCGCCAGAAATACTTAACGAATTAAACGGAATAGAGACAAAATCTAGAACCAATTTAAAAAATCATAGCTTTGAAACTATTTGGGGAAATTTCATACCTTATACAGCATTTAATAATTGGGAGGAAATAGATAATGTCTGTAAAGAGGACTACTATGAAGCAGCCAAAAAGTTAAGTGAGAAATATGATGAAATAGTAGCGGTAGTTAAGCAAGAATATAAGATTTTAGCTGCTGATGTCTGGTCAAGACAAAACCCAAACGTTGAGCCTCCAGCATCTTTTATAGATGAGTTCGTAGCTAAGATTATCGCTAAAATACCGAGTCAAACCGATATTGTAAAAAGCTTTAAATATGATATTACGTATTTTACAATCCCTATCCCCTCTATTGTAGCAGAAGATATGGCTAAAGCCAAAGACATTGCTATATCCTCTGATAAAAAAGAACATTCAGCGCAACTAGAAAAAGAGGCTCAAGAAAAAATAGCTCAAAAATATTTAGAAAGAAAAGAAGAGCTTGTTGATTCGTTTTTAGAAGCTACGGTTACTAGCATGAGAAATTATGTCGGAGATCTTTGCGATTCTGTTATTTTTTCTTTAAACAACAATAGCAAGAATGACATCAATAAAAATCAAGTTAGAAAAATACAGACCATGATTAAAAAAGTTAGACTTTTGAATTTTCATGATGACAAAGAAATTAATTCTAGTCTAAATGAACTTGAAACAGAGATACTAAAGTTTAAAGGACAAAGGAATAAGGGGGAAATTCTCGACAAGTTAGAGAAAATTTCGGAGATAGGTGCTCGCGAATTTGCGATTGAAGAGTTCGATCCGATCATGAGCACCTTAGAATTCTAATTTTTTTTCTATTCTTTTCTTCCCTGTATAATATATCTATGAAGAAAACGATTGTAGAATATGTAGACGATAGAGATAGGCCGCTCATCATTGTTAAAGATGGACGCATTGCCGTTTCTAGATATATGGATCTTTCCCATGAACAAAAAGCTGAAATAGTAGAGATTTATTCTTTATTAAAAGATGGGGAAGAAGATAGGATTTGGAAGTTTTTAAACTTTGATGAAGAAGATGACGAGTTTTGCTCGTAAATTTAAGGAATTAATATGACAGGTGATATGTTTGATAAATTTGGATATGACGTTTCGTTTATGATTATCCATGCGAAGGCTGCTAGTTTGACAGCCAAAATAAATTGTTTATATCCAGAATCTTTTGCGATAGGGATTATAGTAACAGGAAAAAATGATGTAACAAGACCGTTATTAGATCAAAAGGTTAATTTAGAAAACTGTCTAAAGGACTTGAAGTCGCTCTTAAATAAAAAAGCTCAAAAGAAAAGCGAAGAATATGCAGGCGACGGCATTGAAAACTTTGCCATCTCTAAACAGTCCATTGAGATTTGCGAAATAGCACATTCTTTAAGCGAAAAAATGAAGGCTGAAACAGTAGGCCTTCATCACATGTTCTTATCCATAATTCAAAAATGTCCGCAAATTCGTGATGTTTTTGTAGAAAACGGAACAGACATAAATAAATTTTTAGAAGAAATTAAAAGTCATAAAAAGAATAAAAGATCTCCTAGAAAAAACTCAAACCAAAACGCTCCTGCGCTAGAAGTATTTTGCGTCAACATGACAGAAAAAGCGGCGAACAATGAATATGATCCAATTATCTCAAGAGAAGAAGAAATTGAAGAAGCTATTACTATTCTATGCAGAAGAAATAAAAACAATCCAATTTTAGTTGGAGAACCCGGAGTTGGTAAAACGGCTGTTGTTGAAGGAATTTGCCAACGCATTATTTCTCAGACAGTTCCAAAAAAGCTAAGACAAGCTGAAGTGTATTCTCTCAATATGGGTAGCCTTATTGCTGGAACAAAATATAGAGGCGAATTTGAACAGAGGTTAAACGCCATTATAGAAGACTTACAAGAAGATCCTAACAAGTTCTTGTTCATAGATGAAATACATAATATCATTGGGGCTGGGGCTGCTTCTGGTTCTGTTGATGCGGCTAACTTACTAAAGCCTGAATTAGCAAAAGGATTATCTTGTATTGGAGCAACAACTAATTCAGAGTATAAACAAATCTTTAAAGAAGATGGTGCATTGGATAGAAGATTTGAAAAAGTTGAAATAGAGGAACCGTCAAAAGAACAAACGCTTACTATTTTATGGGGCGTAAAATCTAGATTCGAAGAATTCCATGATTGCGTTATAACTGATGATGCCGTTGAAACTGCCGTTGAGCTTACTGACAGATATTGTCATACCAAACATTTCCCAGATAAAGCCATTGACGTTATTGATACTGCTTGCGCTAGATTCGCATGGGAAGACAAAGCCGATAGGGTAATTACTGGCAGCGACGTTGCCGTTGTTGTTAGTAAAAAGTCTCAGGTTCCATTAGAAATAATCTTAAGAGACAATTATGAGAGAATTAATAATATCGAAAAAACGCTCAAGTCAAAGGTCATGGGCCAAGATCATGTTATTGATGCAGTATGCCGTACTCTAAAAAATGCGTATAGCGGGGTAAGAGATCCTGAGAGGCCAATTGGCTCATTTGTTTTTGGGGGAGAAACAGGAACAGGAAAAACTTATACCTGTAATCAACTAGCAATGGCACTATTCGGCAAAACGTCATCTTTCATTAGACTAGACATGTCAGAGTATTCTGAAAAACATAGTATAAGCAAAATCATTGGCAGTCCTCCCGGATATGTTGGGTTTAAAGAAGTCGATATTGTTGCAGACAAAATAAAACGAAAACCATATTGCGTATTATTAGTAGACGAGATCGATAAGGCGCATCCTGAAGTGTTGAAATTATTTCTACAAGTAATGAGTAATGGTTTTTTTACAGATGCTCAGGGAGAAAAAGTAGACTGTCGAAACATAATCTTAATTATGACAGGTAATTTCGGCCTGCATGACAAAGAATCTGTTTCTATAGGATTTACTGAAGCGTCTAGCAAAAAACAAATAGATAAGCATAAAGAAAGAGTTATTGAATATTGCAAAAGCGCATATGGCGAGGAATTTGTTAACAGAATAGACGACTTCTTAGCGTTTTCGCCATTAACAGAAGAAGATTTAAGATCAATAGCGTTACTTCGACTTACAGAGTTTGTTAATATGGTTTCTAAAAAAGATATTGACATTACTGTTGATTCTGATATACTTGATACAATTATTGAGAAAAGTTCTATTGAGCATGGCAGAAATGCTAACTCTATTAATAGAATATTGTCTAAACACATTAGGCCATTAATGGCAGACAAAATATTAGAGGCTGAGTCCGACAAGGAACGAACGCATAAGATAATATTGACTGCAAAAGATGGCGAATTTATAACGAGAGTCAGAAGAAGAAAAAAATGAAGAACTACTATGACATTCTAGGTATTGCCAAGGACGCTTCAGCAGAGGATATTAAAAAGGCTTATAGGAAATTAGCCCTAAAATACCATCCTGATCAAAACCAAGGCAATGATGAAGCAGAAGAAAAGTTTAAAGAACTATCAGAAGCCTATTCTATCTTATCAGACGAACAAGAAAAAGCATATTATGATAGAGTAGGCGAAAAAAGATCTGCTAATCAAAAAAGCAACCCCAATGATCCATGGGGAGGTGGCGGAAACATGCAAGATATAGCAGATTTTTTCAGACAACACCAGCAAGATCAGGGGTTTGGTTTTCGTGAAAGGCAAAAAGTTTCTCCCAACATTAATGCTGCATGCCGGATAACTCTGGCAAACGCAATTAAAGGAGGCTTAATAGCCATAGAGATTAATAGTCGAGTTGCCTGCGAAGAATGTCATGGAAAAGGTCATAAGACAACCAACAAATGCGCTGAATGCGACGGAAAAGGCCGATCAATTCACATTAACGGAAATATTCAAGTGGTTAGCGTTTGCGGAGCATGTCAAGGAACAGGGGGAGACAAAGAACCTTGTAAAAAATGTGAAGGAAATAGTTTTTCTTCTAAAAGCGGAAAAGCAAACATAAGTATTCCTAATGGTGTCGAAAGAGGACAAAAATTAAGAGTTAAAAATCAAGGAAATGAAGTTTATCATAAAGGTAAAAAAATAAACGGTGATTTATTCATTCATATTGACTATCCCTCTTATTCTGAAGGTGTTGCTCTTGATAATGGAGAGATACATATTATAGCAAAAGTTCCTGTTGGATCTATATTGTCGGAAGACATTATTACTGTTGACGTATTAGGGGTTAAAAACATCAAAGTACCCTTAAAGGCAAGCAAGCCTGCTGGACATATTTATGAGATTAAAAATGGTGGAGCAAAAAAAGGAAAGAAGGCTTTTATAAAGGTTTTCCCCGACATGCCGCAGAAAGATATATCTAAAGAAGATCGAGAAAAGCTCTCAACGGCATTTAAGGATATATATGGCACCCCTTCATCAACAATTAAGCCTTCCGATTTTGGATAAAGATGATTATGTTTGGGATAACAAGCAGCCCACCTTAACCGCAGAAAGTGAAAAACAACTTCACATTGATGCAATTAACGTTAATAACGGCGCTGTTAAGATTGCAACATTTGACGAAGATTATCAAAACAAAGTAATAAGCTATATACGTTTCTTCGGGTATAGATATGACACTACTGAAGGATTTAGTGCTCCTCAAACAAACGATACATTGGATGTTGTATGAGCGAAGAAATGTCAGAAGAAGAAAAAGAAGCTCTTAGGTACAGATTTAGTGGTTATCAATTCAACCGAGAGCAACTTGACTCAACAGGAGACAGTTATATCGTTAGTCAGGTTCACCCTTATTATTATAATCAACCTGACATTTGGTCACAAAAACATTTAGGTGGACATCCTAACGGAGGCGCAAATCTTAACGGAGCCGGAAACGTAGGACGACCAAACTTGCAGTTATTTCCGTTCCTTAACCGTGACGGAAACACATAATTTATTGTATAATAAGAAAAAGGAATTATTTTATGAAATTTATTGTTTTCCCATGCATGAAACAAGAGACAGAAAGGTATAGCGGATCAGCAATTACTTTAGCTGATTCCACGAACATCTCTTTTGTTCTTTCGTTCCCCGTAGCAGATGAAAGCGCAGATATAATTAATTATCTGTTAGATAACGATCCAGAAACAATTAGTATGGATTCCCATCAATTAGGAATTTATAAAACTATGATCGAAACGTGGGAGGCTGGAGAAAGATTTTTGTCTGGCATTTATATGGATTTCGTTCATAGCGCAGAATCTGACGAAGAAATAATTTCTGTCAAACTAATTGTGTCTGGACCAAATGGAGTGGTTGATGGCGTAACAGACATTAATTTAACTCATGCCGTTATTTTGGCGGCATTAGAAAGAAAAGAGATAATTATTTCTGATAGACTTGTTAAAAAACTAATTCCTGAAGAATTTGGTGAAGACGACTTCATAGAGGATGACGAGGATGATGATTTTGATGGAGATTTTCCTTATGACGGAGGAGACCCAAAAATACTAAATATTGCAAAAGATATCATCAATGGAAAAATTAAATAAATTAGCGATTGCCAGTTGCTTGATGTCATGTTACGAGTTGATGGTGAGGCCTACCAATATATCGATTTGAAAAAACGTTAAGCTTGGCAGTTGCTAATTTTTATTATGAAAAACATATTTATAATTTTTGGGCTTCTAATTGCAGGATGCGCAACTAGTGAATTAAATGAAATTCCTATATTTTATAATACTCAGACAAATTCGATTATAGAAGAAATGGAATCTGTAGAGCTACAGGTCGAGCCTGAGCTAAATTTAACTAACGTAACGTCTACAGTTGATATTATTGACCCTTTAATTCATAACGTTACTTGGAAGATTACATATAGACTAGGGAATGGTTATGGAAGAGTTTGGCGCGTAGCAAATATAAATTTTACAGATATGGGGGGAATTTGGTTCTGGTCAAATGATGGATCTGTAATTATGTTGCGGGAAAACTATGAGATCATATTAATAAAACTCAACGATTGGACTCATGAGGATTTGATTCCAAGCATCCAAATTGTTCCCCCTCTACCGTTAGAAGAAATAGCCCCAACTCCAGAAAGAAAACTTTTATAAAGTTTCTGCTTGACTTTTCTCTCAATATGGTATAATGTATCTATCAACATAAAGTTTTAGAAGAACTTTAAGCAGGAAATTTTTAAAAAGAAAAGAATTAGATTATTATGAAAACATTATCGAACATACTCTATAGCCTATTATCAAGTAACTATTGTTCCTTGAGCGCTAGGGGTATGTCTGCAAAGTAAGACGAAACTTTACAGATTGTCAGTCCCCGCTCAGGTTAAGCTTGAAGCGGGTTTTTTTGTGTCGAAATCAGGATAATTTAAAATGATAAAAGTAACGCCAAAACATGAAGCCGATTGGTATTTCGCAGTTTCTACTAAGTTAGAAGTTAGCGGTTTCGGCAAAAATAAAAAGGAAGCACTAGAAGCATTAAAAAGATCGATAAGATCGTACAACAAAGTAAGAAAATTTATTAAAGAATAAAAATATGGCGGTATGTCCGAGTGGCCGAGGTCGTTGCCTGCAAAGCATCATACAGCAGTTCGAATCTGCTTGCCGCCTCCAAATATTATGAAAAAAGAATTAATAGAATCAATATGTTTGTTAGATAACTGTTGGGGTCATCATCAAGACGGATCAGATTTGATTGTGACCGAAAATGAGATGTTTGACGCTTTATACAATAAGGTCATGCCAAGACTTAAAACGGCTTTGAAATATTTTGACTTAGTAGGAGATGCTATTGAGGGTCATGCTTGCAGTAGATGCGGATTAAATACACCGAGTGGAGGGTCTTGCATACATTGCTCAAAAATTGGAATGGAGATGAAAGTAAGGAAAGATAAAAAATAATTAAATGGTAGTGCGGCGAAGATGGCGAGTCGCGGAAGACTGTAAATCTTCTCTCTTCGGAGTTAGGGGGTTCGAATCCCTCCATTATCACCAATTACGAAAATTAACATGGAGGGTTGCTAGAGTCCGGTAATAGTGCGGTCTTGAAAACCGATGACATGGCTGATAAGGTCATGCGGGGGTTCGATTCCCTCACCCTCCGCCAAAAAGAAAAGGATAAAGAAATGCTTTATTCAGTAGGTACGTTAAAATATGATAAAGGTAATAGACTGGTTTTAAACACAAGCATAGGAATGGCTGACTTTTATAGAAGTTTGATTCCTAAACATATTGAGTTTAACAGACCAAGATATAAGCCTCATGCAACAGTTGTTAGAGGAAAATATGAAGACCCATGGATGATGGAGTTTTGGGGAAAATATGAAGGAGAAAAAATAACATACGAATATGAGCCATATGTTTATATCGATCATACATATATTTGGTTGAAAGTTAACTGCAAAAGACTTGAGGAAATTAGATTAGAACTCGGGTTAAACAGATGCAGAGATAAATTCAAATGGTTTCATATTACAATAGGAAATACTAAAAACATATAGCTCCGTAGCGAAATTTGGTTAGAGCGCTTGTACAAAGAGGAATTGCGCTTCCAAGAAAAAACTGAAAAAGGAAGATCGTTATCTTGTATTCTATGTAGATCCAAAAATAAAAGACATACACAAAAGAAAAAGATTATAAAATATCTTGGAGGTAAATGCATAATATGCGGGTATAAAAAAAGCTTTTCAGCGTTAGATTGTCATCATGTGGATACATCAACAAAACATTTTTCAATTGCAGCCAACCTAAATAGAAGTTGGGAAAGATTAACGCCTGAATTAGACAAGTGTGTTCTTTTGTGTTGCAGATGTCATAAAGAAGTTCATGAGGGAATTACAAAATTTAAGCGGGAGTAGCACAATTTGGTAGATTGCGGATGCTTTAGAAGCATCAGGTTAGGGGTTCAAGTCCCCTCTCCCGTACCATTGTATTAAACATGGCGGTGTACGCAAATTTGGCAAGGCGGCTTGACTCAAAATCAGGTGAGTTACGGGTTCAAATCCCGTCACCGCTACCAATGAAAGAGAAAGAAAATGAGAGAAGGACAAGATAAAAAAGGTAGGCCACATTTTTATGTAGACTATTCTGAAGAATGGTTTAAAGAAAATTGGTGGACTGCGGCAATTTGGGGAGGAGTACATTTAAAAAAAGGTCATACTTATGACAGAACTTTTGCTCAGTTCCAAACAATGGGAGATGCGGAAAAATTTGAAGAAACATTTAATATAAAGAATTTTATGTAACAAATGTCGAACCAAAAATTATAATATGGAGAAGTAATCCGACGATCTGGTCTATCGGAGTCTGTTTGCTAAACAGTTAATCCTTTAAAGGGTGTGTAGGTTCAAGTCCTATCTTCTCCGCCATTTTACTGCATAATGATTTTATGAAAAATATTATTGATTGTATAATACTAATAAGTCTTGACAGAAGGATATAATTATGATACCGTTGATATTAGCGAGGTAAGAATACATGAGGAAGGATGGCTGAGTGGCCGAAAGCACAAGTTTGCTAAATTTGCGAGGCTGATAAGGTCTCCGTGGGTTCGAATCCCACTCCTTCCGCCAATTTAAGGAAACGAAATGCCAAAAGATACTAAATCTATTTACCATGAAATTACATGTTCTTGCAACTGTTGGGAAAACATCTTGGTCAAACTAAAAGAATTTGATGAATTTGATGAATTTTGGGAATCTATTGACGAATGGACAAAAGATGGACTAGAAAATGAAATGTCTGTCATTATTGCTGATTATATGAAACAATTCAAAGATGGAAGTCAGGCATAAAAATGAAATTAACAAGAGTACCACAATTAACGCAACGCCCAGCATACCATGTTAATACTGATTTATGGTATCTTCCCGACACTATTGAGCGTTATCAAGAAGAATATAAGCTTGACATAGATCCTGATTTTCAACGAGCGCATGTTTGGGGAGAATATAAGCAAATTGCGTTCATGGAATACCTTTTCAAAGGTGGCGCAATGTCCAACAGATTGCTTTTTAATTATCCTAATTGGATGGGTAGTTTTGAAAGCTTTAAAGAAACAATGGTTCTTGTTGACGGAAAACAACGTCTTGAGGCCATGATGAAATTTAAGTCCAACGATCTTCCTGTTTTTGGGCATACTATGGATGAATGGGAAGATGGAAAAACAGCTTGCCGTCGAGTTAGTCTTGAGATTTATATCAATGACTTAAAAACTCGCAAAGAAGTTTTGCAATGGTATATTGATTTGAATTCAGGTGGCGTAGTCCATACTGACGAAGAAATTGAAAAAGTTAAAAAGATGTTAAAAGATGAAAAAAATAAGAGTTAAAATTTTTGACAAATGGAAAAGCGTTTCACCAGACCAATTGTATGAAATGACCAAAAATCATCCGGCTGATGAATTTAGCGTAAAGTCTGAATGCTCACATGATGAAACGTTTATAGAGCATGGAGTTAAAAGATGCGGACGATGCAATGATGTCTGATTTTTAGGGGTTAAATATGAAATGTAAACATGAATATATTGAAAAGGTTATTGGCGGGTTAGCATATAACGGTGGTCAGTTAAGAGTTAGATTTCAAAAAACATGCAAGAATTGCAAAGAAAAAAGGATGCCCTTTTTTAAGATCTTCATAATTTTACCGGATTAATTATAAATGAAATGGCTTGATAAAATTATAGACAAATTTCTTGGCACAGAAAAAATGATTAAAGAGTATGTTAATCATTTTCCGGGAAAATGCTTTATTTGCTCATATCATCGCTTTGGTTTTTCAGAAGGATTTACCACCAATAAACATCCTGAAGATCATGATTGCCTTGATGAAAAGTGGTGGTGTTATTTGGTTAGATGCAAAGACAATGCTCTTTATTGTGGAATTACAAATGATTTAATGAAGCGAGTTAGGACACATAATTCTGGGAAAGGGTCAAGATCCGTTATTGCTCATGGACTACCTGTTCATTTGGTATGGTATGAACCGTTTAACACAAAAAGCGAAGCAATGAAAGAAGAATATAGAATTAAAAAGCTTAGTAAGAAAAATAAAGAAGAACTAATCAGCGAGGAATCTTAAAATGACAGAATTAGAACAAGTAAAATGCATGTTGGGCAATTGCGGAATAACCTATACATTTGAACCAATAGTTTATCCTTGCCCATATCACGAACTTAGAATAGAAATAGGAGATAAACCCATATTGGGAGATGATATTGGCACTTGTGGTCCGATATTTGGAAATAATGAAAGAATGTCAATCTTTAGATTCAATAAGGATGGCTCTTTGCACATGGTGGGGATACTTTAATAAGGAAGGGTGGCTGATCCAACATGGTATGACAAGCTATATACTCGTCAAGATATGGAAACTGAGTTAATAAAGAATCCAGCATTTTCTGTTCATAACGAAATAACAGATTGTGTCACGACTAACAAGCTACACCCATATGACATAAAAAGAGTTAATCGCTATAAGGCCAAATTGTTTTTGCTTAACGAAGATAGCTCATTCGCAAAAGATTTAATATTTAAAAAATCTATGCATAAGAAAAAGAAAATTCCATCAGACAATTTACTAGACGTTATTCCATTACAAATAAGAAATTATGGGAATATTCCTATCTTCTTACATAATAGTGTGATATTAATAAAATAGTTATTGACTTTTTGTCAAGTTTATTATATAGTATGTTATGCCTAAAAGAAAGAACAATAAAGCCCCTAAGAAAACGCTTAAGCAAAAGCGGCTAGATGATCGAGCCGCTTTTGCTGTGGCGGACAACTATAGAGATCCGTGGCGGACAACTTATGTAGACAAATCCTATCAAGAGAGCTTGACGAAATGGAAAAAAGATCGCAACACATATTACTCCGAATTACGAGAAGCGTCTAGATCGCGTTATAACTGGAGCAGCGTTGAGTCAAACCCTATGTCAATCATGACTCAAACAGTAAAGGCTCTTAAGGCAGATAAGGCTGCTGTGTCGCATTTAATAGAAGTTTGCCGAAGATCTAAGATATTAGATATTGATGATTCTGAAAAATACATCAAAGGCTTAGTTATTTTAGCCAACTACAAGTGCGACTGGATAAACAATCCTGACTTCTGGAAGCCTAAGACTAAAAATAGGGAACGTCAATTTTACGAATTAGTCCATTTCCTTTTAACTAAATATGATACTCCTAAGTTTTTTAATTCGTGTTGGTTTGAAACAGACACTGAGGCTAAAATGCATCAGCGTTGGTTTATTAATTTGGGGCATGGGGAAAACATACGAAAACAAGAAGGAATCCCGCTTAAATTAACAAAACGTATGGCTCATGAATTTACTTGCGCACCTCAAAACATTACTGTCAAAAAAGCATTCAGGTGGGCTCAAATGAAATCTATGGGAGCCAACGAACGGCAGATACAGTCATACTTAGGATTACCAATTGCAACAACTTTTGCACAAAACGATGAATTTTGGATAACTGTTATGCGATTCTTCATAGACAATCCGTTATTAGACCCATATCAGTATCAGAATATTTATGACTACATTATGAATCAGCGTTTTATTAATCAAGATGCTATTTTGGTGGAAGATGAATGGGTAGAACGAGGGCCAGTACAACCTAATTTCAATATGCAGCGCAGAAACCCTGAGATATTAATGCGACAAATTGAAGCATGGCATTTAGAACTTAATGCAGTAGGCGCTCGTCGGAGAGAAAATTTAAGCGTTGAAATGCGAAAAAGAGAAGAAAATCGCAGACTGTTGTCTTGGAAACCAAGCAACATTGGAAACTTCAAAATTAAAAAAGGAAAAGACAAACAGAAAAAGTTCTTTCTAATTAAAGAGCTTCTAACTGGCGGAGAATTAATGGACGATGGCTATCATATGTCTCATTGCGTTTCTAGCTACATTACTAGTTGCCAGAATGGTTATTCTTCAATATTTTCAATGATGGAAGTTAAAGAAGGGAACGAAAGTCCTACGAGACTATTAACAATTGAAGTTAGGCTTACGGACAGAGTAATTTCTCAAGCTCGCGGAAAATATAACGCTGCCCCTACTAGTGAAGAGCGCACTATTCTGTCAAATTGGGCGATAGAAAAAGGTTTAAAAATGTCAGATTGGGTGTAAAGACTGTACAATATTGATAAATTGAAGAACGAGATGAAATGGAACGAGAATGGATAAACCTAAAAAGACCAGAGCTAGAAGATCCAACAGTAAGCATGGAGTTAAGCTAATAAATAGCACTATAATGTTTGATGAAGATCTTGTAAAAAAGATGTCTTCAAAAGAAAAGAAATTCCACATTATGTTCTGCGAAGATGAACTAGAGGCGGCAAAACCATTAATTAAATCAAAAAAGATTCCAGAGGAAGCTAAGAAGTATTTACGGGGTTGGCGACAAAGAATGTATAATAGGATGAAGCTACTTAAAAAAGCATAAGGACAATTATGGACATTAATGCAAAGATAATAAAAGATTGTGATACTTGTTGCGAATGGATGGCCCTTTGCATGGCTCAACCAGAAGAAGGCAATATAGAATTAAAAAAGAAATGGCAAATAGAGAAAAACGATTTTTGGGGGACAAATTCTGACCATTTATCTGGGAAAGGATTTGAATTTAATTCAGAATTAGGAAAAGCATTAGACTTTGTAACAATAGCAAAAGATGATGATCTTAGCGGATCATTACTTGTTGTCAAAATAGGTTCTTCTGAGTTTCCTGCTGATGAAGATGACCTTAAAGCATCTAGACAATTAATTGATGCGGCCTTAAGCGATGTTGTAGGAGTTCGCGTAATTGTAGTACATCATGAATTTGAAGTTGAAAAAATAAGTTTGCCTCAGTTAAGAAATCTAGAAAGTCAAGTTTTATCATCTAATTATGAGAAAACCCGGACTTCTATAGATACGGTAGAATTTTAATTAAATCGCTTGGATACAAGAAAGGCTTGAAAAAACTTCATCTTAGGGTACAATGACTTAAAAAGATGGAGAAAAATAATGAGTAAAGGATTCAGTAAATACGATTACCCGCCATTTGATGAATGGGTATGGAAATCATTCGATAGAAAAAGAAAAATAGAATTAGACGAGTGGATCGCTAATAACTATCTAAAAGAATTTTTTGTTGGAACAGATAGTCAAGTATATGGAAACAAAACTACTTTCACAACATGCTTAATTGCATATGAGATGGGTCGTGGAGGAACAATCGTTCTTCATTCCGACAAAACTGAATCATTTAAAGATTTACGACCTAGACTTTTACAAGAAGCAATGAGATCTGTTCAGGCAGCATGGTACTTAGATGAGCGTATTCCTGCAAAAAGTAACATTGCGATTCACCTAGATGTAAACGAAAGCGATCCAGAATTAAATTTAAGGTTTAAATCGGGAAAATACAAAGAAGAATTAGTTGGGCTAGTTATTGCACAAGGATTTGATTGTTCTTATAAGCCTGATTCTTGGGCATCTAGCACAGTTGCAGACAGAAGATGTTAATATGAAAATTTTTGAAGTTCTATGGTATAATGAAGATGACTTTGGCCCTACCGAATGGATTAGGGTCATAGCTCAATCTTCTGATTATTCTCTTGCTGAAAGAAGTGCAAAAGACAAATTAGACACAAAAATGCAGGAAATTGTAGAAACTTTTAAGAATAAGACGGTTACTGACATTTCTTCAGAAACAATTTTATTCCAAGAACATCGAATAGGAATTTAATTTATGCCTTTCATTATTGCTGTTGATTATGATGACACATTGTTTACCGAATCTTTTCCTGAAAAAGGGAATCCCAATCAGGGAGTTATAGATAAGGTTATTGAATTTCAAGAATGCGGAGCAGAAATTGTTTTGTGGACTTGCAGAGAAAATAATTATTTAAAAGAAGCCCTTGAACATTGCAAAGATCATGGTATAATGTTATCAGCAGCTAATGATAAAGCTCCCTCTATGAGTGCAGAGTCAGATTTTGGAAACTCAAAAATTTACGCTAACATATACGTTGATGATCGAGCACCCGGTTCCATTGACTTTTTCTTAAATATTAACGCGAAGGAGACTTGCAGAAATTTCTAGGACAAGAACAAAGAATAAAGGCTGAGTACGGCAACCAAAAAATACATAATAAATAGATAGGGTAAATACCCTTAAGTTGGATCGCGGGACCAATATAACTGAAAACATTCCGTCTTGGGGCATGAAACCATCAAGTAAAACTGGTACTCTCATTCAATCGATGTTGGAGGCTAAATAACAATGTAGGTCAACCTGTTTCTCTTGTTCTTAAATTTCGTTTTCAAAAAATTTACTTGATTTATACTTTTTCACAAGTATAATGCTTTTACGATAAAGGCTGATTACCGCACTTAATATTTACCGGAAAATAAATAAAATATCAGCCTGTTCGAATTTTCAATGTTTTAACCGACACATATATTCGAATAATATGCGTCGGTTTTTTTATTGGAGAAAAATAATGGTTACAGGATATAACGGCGATTTTGCTTACTCAAACACTGGCGACCCACTGGTCGAATTTTTCTCAAAATCAGGTTCAGTCCTAAAAAGAGGAAAGAACAGACCCTATTACGGCGACAACAAACCTTGCGAACCCATGGACTTATTTATTGATGCGTTTGCAACGGATGAGTTAAAAGCCTTTAAGTTAGCAATGTGGTTAAGAGATTGTCGTGGTGGCGCGGGAGTAAGAGGCGGATTTCGCGACATTCTTGTTTGGCTATCAATAACATATCCATCTTGGGTAAACGCCAATATTCATCTTGTCCCTCTATATGGACGTTGGGATGACCTTATCGTTCTTATGGGAACAACCTGTGAAGACACAGCAATTGAGTTATGGGTTGATGCCATAAAAAAACAAGACGGTCTTGCCTGCAAATGGGCTCCAAGAGAAAAATCAGACAAAGCGACTTTTCATAAGTTAAGAAAAAAACTTAAATTGTCTCCCGGTGATTTCAGAAAAACTATCTCAACTGGAACCAATGTCGTAGAAACAGCAATGTGTAACAACGATTGGTCAGGAATTGAATATAACCATGTTCCATCTGTTGCTATGGCTAGATCATTTAAGGCTTTTAGTAGCCATGATGAAGACCGCTTTGCATCTTGGAAAACCTCATTAGCTGATCCTGAATCAGGTAACAAGATTAATGCCTCTGTTTTATTCCCACATGACTGCATAAGAATGTTGAAAAAAGATTTAGGCCAAACAGAGGGATACTATGGCTGGTCTCATTCTTGTAATCAAGGGAACGAAGTTTTTGCTGACAGCGAACTTGCAAATGCTGCATTTGCGGCTTTACCAAATTTCATGGGCGAAACAGACATGAGGATAATATCGCTTTGCGATTTTTCTTATTCAATGTGTACAGAAGTTGCTGGAGAAATTTTGGCAATTGACGTATCGATGGCTCTTGGACTTTACTGTTCTGATAGATTGGGAGAAGATAGCCCTTTTTACAGAAAATTTATTCCCTTTTCAACTGATTCAAGACTTGTTGACTGGAACAATGATACGTTCAGCGTTGCGGCACAAAAATACAACGATGGTTTTGTTGGCAGCACCAATATTACCGCTGCTCTTGATCAAATATTAGATGCTGCAACGTTTCTAAATGCCACAAATGATCAAATCCCTAATTGCTTATTGATTCTTTCAGATATGCAATGGGATACAGCATGCAGTAATGGATCTTCTACCGCAGTAGAACAATCAATGGTTAAGTGGGAGAACGCTGGGTATACAAGACCTCGAATCGTTCTTTGGGATTTAAATCCATATGATACATCGCCAGCAACAGTTGATCACAAAGATACCGCAATGGTTAGTGGGTTTAGCCCATCTATCTTGGGGGCCGTTCTTTCTGGAGATGATTTTACTCCTAGGGGCGTTATGGAAAAAGCTATCCAGAAATATGAGGTTGTAGATCCTCGATAAATTTAAGCCCGTCATTCGACGGGCTTTTTTCTTCTTGACAAACCTACTTAAATATGATATGGTTCTCTATGATGGATAAACAAGTAGAAGAATATATTGCCCTTGAAAGCGACTCATTGCCTCATTTGACTAAATGGGGATTCACTTTTGAATCTGTAGAGATTACCTGCTCAAAATGCGGCAAACCAACAGTAGACAATAAATATAGATTTATTGATTACGACAAGGTTACGAGAGTTATAGGATTTGGGGTTTGCTGGGATTGCAACATCGTTATTAAAGCAGAGCCTATGCAGCTTTATGATGATGGCAGATATTTGGTCAAGAAAACTGACGGATGGGTTGAATTGAATTGGAAAACAGAAAGAAAGTGGTTAATGAAAATAAAATCTTGGTTTAAAAAATGAATGATCATATAAAAGATTGTCACCTTGGAAATAATTGGTTAGATTGTCCTGCTTGCGTAGAGCAATGGAATCAAACGTGTTCACAGAAAGAAAT
>TARA_R110000824_G_scaffold105425_7_pt1 | contig 17540 bp, 26 predicted proteins | sample TARA_R110000824 | Tara Oceans TARA_R110000824 (sample SAMEA4397747) | marine metagenome | biome: Polar Biome; feature: [MES] marine water layer (ENVO:01000295) within the mesopelagic zone...; material: water (ENVO:00002006), including particulate matter (ENVO:01000060) such...
ACCCTTAGACTTAGAGCTGGCCAGCGCGACCCCCACTACACTACCAACCAAAGCCCCAGCTCCAGGCTGCTTTAATAGCGACCCGAGAGCAAGCCCGCTGATAGTATATGGGATCACAGGCTGAAGCATTAGAGCATCCCAACACCAGCTCCAGCTAGCATACTAAAGGCGTCGTTTCCGCCATCGTCGCATCCGTTACTGTAAGCCTGCTGTTGCTGTTGCTGCTGCGACTGTCCCAGCCGGTTTCGATAGAGCATCTGGCGGGCGCGGCGGTAAGCGCGGGTACCCTTGGCTGGGCGTCCAGCTCTGCCAAAGTACACGGCGCCGAATCCATCCGTTGCGGCGGCGGCGGCGTCGGCTGCCTTGGCTGCGGTTTGGGCCGACTCGATAGCGATAACCTTGCTTATTTCAGCCTGTCGCTGCTGTTGGTTTCCCTTGTTGACGAACCATCCAATTGCAGCTCCCAGTGCGCCGTAAACGACCGCCTGGCTGGTGCGTGATTTTTTGGTGCCGCCCAGGAGGTTACCGGCGAAGACGCCAGCAATCCCGTAAAGCAAGGTGGGGTTTCCCTTCAATTGTTCCATGATATTCATAATTTTCCTTTTTGGAGAGCTAACCCCGGCGAGCGGCTTTCGCCGCGATGAATGAGACAAGTACGAGACCGGCTGCTCCAGCGTAGAGTATCCAGGGCGTTCTGTCCTGGGCCTTGGTTTGAGCTGCGGCTATCATCTGTTTTGAAGACTCGATCTGAGCATCGGCCTCCTGGCGGCGTTGCGCGACCATTTGCGCCCGGCGCTTTATGGCCTTCCGCTTTCTTTTTAGCGTTTCGATTCGGACCGCTTGGCGCTGGTCGGCGGCTTGTTTTAGGGCCAGGCCCACCGACAACCCAGTGCCACCGACTGCTGCGACAATTGATGTGATTGCCGCGACAGTGGCGAGGGTGATCGGCTCCCCGTATTCGCCGCCGAACTGCCGGTCCCATGTTGATTGTTTCCATTTCATTTTTTCTTAGCTATGGCGACCATGATGAGGCCGAGACCAGCCACTACACCAAGTATCAAAAATGGGTTTGACCCAGGCTGCTGCGATTCTACGGATTGGGCCTCGATAGCTTGTTGGGTTGCTCTCTCGAGCGCAGCGGAGGTCTCCTTTGTTTCAAGCTCGAGCTTTTTTTCCAGGGCTTTTTCCTGTTGCTTCAGCTCTTTGATTTTCTTTTTTCGGCGCTTTCTGCCGGTCCAAACACAAGATTTAGATCGGGCCTTGGCTTTGATTTTTTTCAGCTTGCGGGTCTTGTTGCGAACCCATTTTTTACCGCTTCCCGTCTTAATCCACAGGAACCGGCGCCCACGTTTCTTGAATTTCTTTTTCTTACGCTTAATCTTCGCTTGGAGCTTTTTGTAGCGTTTCTCCGTCCGGGTGCAGACGTCACCATATCCATCGAGTTCGTCGGCCATACCGCCCCAGCCGTCGAACCCACCGCTAAAATTTCCGTAGCCTCCCTGCCCATAAAGGGCGCGGGCATATGCAGGGTATCGGTCCTCGATTATCTCAGTCGCGCCTGGAACCGGTGCGCCTCCGAATCTTTGTCGGTGTACGACCACGGAAAGCCACTGGTCGTAAGAAAGACCCAGGTGAGCCTGCTTTTTCGTACCTCGGTGAGCCAGGTATGGACCTAATGGTCCTGCTACCCAGCGGGCGCCTTCCGATTGCGCGTAACTTGGTAGGGTTCGGTATCCCATGCCTTTCATATCTGGCTCCTTGTTGGTGGTTTAGGTTTTGGGGCCTTTGTAGCGATTAGAAAAACGCCAGCCAGGACTACAATACCAATCCCGGCGATCAATGCCTTCTGAGTTCGCGCACCGGTAATAGCTGTAAGAGCCGAAAGGCGTTGTTGCAGCATCGAAGCTCGAGCTTGGTCCGTTCGTCGAAATTTTGCCTGTCTGCGAGCTGCAAAGCGAGCGTTTCGAGCTTCTGCTTTTTTTTCTCTGAGAAGCCGTTTTTGAAAGTTGTTGGTGCTTATCAGCTCGCCGACCTGGACCCCGATATTCGTGAGCTGCGCCAGCCCGCTCGCGACGTCTGCGGCACCTGAAGCCTTCGCTTTGGAGGTTTGCCCCTTTTGGTATCGGGCGATCATTTCGGCGTCAGTCAAGGCTTCTGCCTTACCCCACGAATTTTCCCAAATGCTTGCGTTTCCCCAGCTCATAGATCACTTTTTCAACAATGCGACGAGAAGAACGACGCCTAAAACCCCACCGCCAATCAGCAGATATTGTTTCGGTATTCCACCGGAGGCTTGCATGGGTCCTCCGCTTGGAAGGTCCGGCAGGGAGTCTTCCGGTGGCGCACCCTTAAAGACCTTTAGAATGTCGAGAGCGAGGTTTCCACTCACCGCTGCGACTGGCGCCCAGTCTGCGGCGGAAGCACCAGGGGAGAAGGGACCATTGGCCTCAAGGACGTCTGCGTGAAGCTCCTGCCAATGATGATCGCTGGGGGTTTGTTTGTCTCCGCTTTTATGGTGTCGGTATTTTGATTTTCTTGGTGGCCGTCCGACGAAGGTATAAACGTTGTTTCCGTCTTGCTTTAGGCGGGTACCATCGGCGATTCGGACGATTCGATATTGAGCTGCACGACGCTTAGATTTTCTGCTCTCTTTCTTTGCTTTCCTTCCAGCTCGCAGCTCAAGACGATCCGCCTTTGATTTACCGGCGGAGAAAAGACGAGCGGTTCCTTCGTCCCCTCCGGTTTCGGCTTCCCATTTCCGAGGCGTAAAAATACGCTGGAAAATGTTGGCCCCATAGGGTCCGTGAAACTGTTGGTGTCCTTGGAAGCCGGACAGTCCCTCCTGGTAGGAGTACCAAGCCATGCTCGAGGGGCTTCCGTGGTAATCGACGGGCGACGGGTCGGTATCCACCATTCCATAGGGATCGGATGACGTTCCGGCCATTTCTCCGTATCCGTTGAAACTGCTGAGTGATTTCATTTCGTTTTCCTTTTTTGGCCCGACGCACGAAGGGCCAAAAAGAGAGAGGCGGCACCGAGACCGAGACCCGCCCACGTAACCCAAGCCGGTATACGACCCTTATCTCCAGCGATGGCTGGGTCGTCTGCCATGGCTTGTTTCCTGCCACGGTTTACATCGGCCAAACGCGCACGCAAAGCTGCGAGTCGAATACGGTACCGTTTGTGCTTGTTTCGCTGTCCCCGACTTTTGGCGACCGAAGACGCCGCTTCCAGTTTTGCGATCCTGCGCTCGAGGTCGTCAGCTCCCATCTTTTTTGTGCTGATCACCTCAATCGCTGCCTCGGTTACAGGGATTCCTTCCCGTACCGAAATGGCGGCAGCGGTATCAAGTCCCGCCTTTTTTCCTGCTTGTCTAAAAACAGTGAGAACAGAGGCGATAGCGGCGGGTGCGGATCTACGGCTTTCGTATTCCACCTGTCCGAATCCGTCGTAATGGTTGGACGCGACCATGGTACCGCCCATGTCTCCCCACCCCTGCTTCGATACGGTTGTGGCCTGAGAGCTGATTTGAGTGGGTGACGTCGAAAAGTTAGCATCCATCTGCATAGGAGCTGGGGCCAGCTCACCATAAAATCTTCGCTCTCGCAAATAAACAGGTTTTATTACGGGTCCAGGTGGCGCTGGACCGGGACGCGACGGTCCCGAAGGCTTTGGCCCTGGCGCTGGACCGGGACGCGACGGTCCCGAAGGCTTAGGACCAGGAAAGAGGCCAAGGTCTTCACCCACAAGAGCGGGCTGGCTTGGAGCAAGCCGCAACGGACCCATGATTCCATACTGAGAAAACGGAGAGCTAATCTCGCCCTGTGGGTTTGTAAGTCCTTCCAGGTGCGGAATGTCATGCCACCTCATGCTGCCCCTCGTCTTTTGGTTAGCTCATCGGCCACGTTAAACGCTACCCCGCCAATAAATTCCGCAGCCGCAGTTCGCGAAAGCGGGTCCAGCACTGTGATTCCACGAACCATAGGGTTCCATGCCTCGAGCTGAAGGTTTACCCATAGAACGACAGCTGGTCTCCGCATGGAAGGCGGAACCGTCGATAGTGAAGCATAATGATCCATCGCCCCCTTCAGGGTTTTGGCCATTCGCGCCCCTAAAGGCAAAAACTCACTGGCTCGCATGTGCCTCCTAAGCGAATGAGCTTGTGGAGGACGTTTTCTTAGCGGTAGATCCGCCCTTCTTTTTCGATCCCTTCTTGTTCTTTTTAATGAGCCACACGGTACCGCCAACGAGCGCAAGCCCGATTGCAATTTTCATGGTGCCAGAACTGCCCTGTTCCTCCAAGTCTGCGTCTTCCGCTGCTTCCGACGACCTGTCAGATGCAGCTTCCGCCACCTGGGAGGCCCGGTTTGCATAATCAGCTCGAGCTGCTTGCTGCCTTTGTGCCGTCGTATAGGTGTAGGCCGTACGTCCCACCGGAGTATATCCGGGCATATATGGCATCGGAGCCTGTCGGTATTGTTGGACTGGTGGCCGTATCGGGGAATATCTCGGACCTGGCCAGGGTTGGGTCGCAGCTCGGTACTGTGGCTGCGGGTACCTGAGAGTCCGATAACGAGGGACCGGACGCGGGATAGGTCGGTAGCCGCTTTTCAATGCGCGTAAACGTCGGAACCTGGCCCAAAAGTTACGCCGGGCAGTTTTGCTTCTGTTCCAGAGCTTCCAACGGCTAAAGGTCTTCAGTTTTGGGCGGAAGCTCGCCGGGGGTCTTTTCCATCCTCGTTTCGTCATCATTCGTAAATTCCTCGTAGGTAGCGTGGTTGGCCCGAAGGCACCCCGTTTCCGGCGCACACCTGCGGAAAGTAGTTTGAGCTGTCTCTTACTGAGCTTGCGACCTTTGGCCTTTCGTTGGGCAATTTGTTTACGCGCCTTTGCTCTCAGCTTGTTGATCTTTCCTGTGATCCTTCGGATTCTCCGCTTCAGGCTCTTGCGAGACCATGGGCCAGTCTTTCTTGTCCTTTTCTTCAGCTTGGCGCGGAGCTTGGTTCGGAGCTTGCGGAGGCGGGCGAGTCGTTTTGCGGTGACGGCGGTAGCGCGGCTAATCCCAATGGCCGCTCCCGCTGCAGTAACGTAGGGAGCTGCGGCAACAGCAGTTAAGGCCGCGCCAGTGACGAAGACTCCGTATTCGTCCGTGTAACCGCCGAATCCCTCCAGCTCGTCTTCGTCGAAGCTCTCCATGTCGTCCTGGTCGTCCATTTCGTACTGGTCGTCCATACCCTCCTGGTCGTCCATGTCGTACTGGTCGTCCATGTCGTACTGGTCGTTCATTGTTTCCATTTGAAGGTTCGAGCTAGGCGCTGTTTGTCGAATCCGTACCACCGGGGAGCTTCCAGCTCCCGGCTCGGAGGCCATTGGTGGGCTTTCGTCTTCACCAATTGGGTCGTACTGTTCAACCCGTGACCGAATGGGATCATAGCGTTGGACTCTGCGACGAATAGGGCGGTAGGTCTCCTGGGGTTCAGAAGACGATTCGTAGGATTCAACCCTGGGCTGTATGTTCCGATAGACGTTTTTTAAGGCTCGTCCGACCCGCTTGTACTTGACTCGACCCTTACGCCGTCTACGCCTTGCCTTCGGGCCAACCCTAGCCAAACGTGTGAGCCTCCGGTTACTCTTTCCCGCCTTGCGTTGTCTCTTTCCTTTCGCAAATATCCGTCGGAGCTTTGCTCTCAGTCTGCGAATTGCTTTAGTCCTACGTTTGGTTTTCCTAAATCGCTGTTTCATTTTCAGCTTTAGAATTTTTCTCCGAATACGTCCGACGTTCCGAGCGGTTGCCACGACTCCATAGCCGTCCAGCTCATCGTCTTCGTCGTCGAAAGCGCCGTACCCTTCCAGACCAAATTGATCGGTAGCTGGCACGATGTCGTAGGCCATATCGCCCCACGCACCAAAGCCGTCCACATTGCCCCATCCCGCCGTGCCGTGTGGCACGATGTCGTAGGCCATATCTCCGAATCCATCAATTCCGTCTTCAAACATTAAATGCCTCTTTTGAGGCGTTCCCGACACAAGAAAGAGCTTACCGTCTGCACCCACTGGATGCAAAGATAGCTTACTTGTGTAGGTGGGCTGGCCTCGGTCCCTCAGTTGATTTTGACGTCTGTACGTCGAAGGTATCGTAAGTAATGGGGGAACCCCAAATGGCCTTTGCGAGATTGTCTGCTCGAGCTTCTACTTTTCCAGCTCTTGCTTTCGGTCGAATAAAAAAATGGTCGCAAGCGTGTCCAAGCTCATGCCTGACGATCCCCTCTATTCGATGTATTGGCTCGGCCTCCAGGCGGGGCGAAAGCCCGACCACGCCGTTTTCATCGTCAAAAAATCCATAGTTGCGACCTCTCAGTCCCGCTTCTGGAGTGACTTGAGCTGTTATCTTTTCAGAGGTGCCTGGATATTTAGACTCCATCGCTAAAATAGAGTCTTCCCATACTTTTTGTATCCGTGGGAACCGGGTTCGGATCATCCAGTAATGCCAGCCAGCTCCGCCGCCGCACCGTAAATCCACCGAAACTGAACCATGACATTTCCACTATCCGCAGATTTGTACGCTTCTCGCCAAAGCTGAGATTCGGTGGCCTCCATTTTGATTCCAGCCGCCGAATAGTTATGTCCGAGTTGGTCCGTACTCATCTTGTGAAGGATCTCAGCTCCGCCTTCCAGGGCCTTCAATAAACGGCCATCGCGGGCGCGAGCTGCCCGCATACCTGCCTCGGCCATCCCCATAAGACCTTTTTCCTGGTGGAGCTGGGCGCGACCGTAGGCACGCTCGACCGTTGCCTCATTGATCCATTCGGGAAGCTCGATTCCGGCTGACCCCATTATGGAGTAGCCGTAGGGATACCAATAAAAATACTGAGGTTTGATGCGTTTCCGCCAGCCTTTACGTTTTCTGCGCGAAGACCCTCGGAAGCCAAAACGGTATTTTCGGCATCGTCGATGGTGCCGACCCGTACAATGGTGAAAATGTTTTGGTTTTCATCGAGAGCGTTGGTGATGTTGTTGCCGGTGGTAGTAACCGCCCCAGTCAGGGTGTTACCGCCAGCTCCGCCGCCGCCTGTCTTGATCGTCCCAAAATAATTTACAGTGATTCCATGAAGAATCGTTAGGTCGGTGTTCGCCGTAGCGTCACCGCTCGCAATTATATAGCCGCGTACATGAGACATTTCTTATCCTACGGGGTTGGAGTGGGAATACCGATGCAGGTAAGCGTTCCGCCAAAGACCCCGGCACCGCCATTGTTACATGCGGCCCGAAGCCCTTGAGCTGCGGTTACCATATAAGTCGCGTCGGAGATTGTGGTCGCCCGTACAACGGTGGCATCTGCGACGTTGCAATCAATAGCGTTCGATACCGCGCTTCCGGCTTGGTTGGAGAGCGTAACCGTGTCGGCAGCTCCGCCAGCTCCGGCTGTTTTAATGAACCAGGCATCATAAACCGTGATTCCGTGCAGAATCGTTAGGTCCACATTGAAGGCACCGGCAGTATTAGGAATGGTGATGACGTATTCGCGAACCTGGGCCATGTGAAACTCCAAAAGTGAAAATCGGTATATCCTTTTTGCACTGCTTGGGAACATTCGTCAAGCGGCCACATCAGATCATGTGGCAGAGGCCATCGAATTTTTTTATCTCACCTACGTTTTTTCCAAAACAGGAACCGTCCTCCGCCCTTCTTTTTTCGACCGCTTCGTTTTAGGTTCCATCGTTTCGCAATCGTATTTCTGATATTGCGGAGCGTTCGGATCTGTTTCATTTGGAAGCCAGCGGAATTCAAAAAGGTTTGTGGGGTACGGACAGCGGCGAACATGTCTGTTCTCATTCCCGATAGTTTCCGGCTTCGCCTATTGATCTGTCGATTTAGCTTTCTGATTCTTTTTTGGGCCTGTTTTCTGGTGAAGATTCCATAGTATTTGACGTTTATTGCTATTCCGTAATCTGGAAGCGTTGGCGCCCCGACTGTCGTTCCATAAAACACTGTACCGAAGCTCACTGACCTCTCCTTTGTTTGAGTCTCAACACCAAAACCAAAAGCAATAAAACCCCGCTCCCGATTGTCCAGGGCTTCCATCCCCCAGGCAGAGCTGGGATAATTTCGGAAGCTCCGCGTGGAGCTTTCGTTCCCTGGAAACGACCAGCGATCATCCATTCGCGAAGGCGCCTGTTTGGGTCCGGTCCTTTCCCGTATCCGGGGTGCGACTGAGGCTTGAACCCCAAAGATTTTGCCTCGCGTAGAACCTCCTGGGGGTCCAGTCCAGGTTCGGTCTCGAGCCTAAACCGACCTATCACAGCTCCGGTTCGATCTGCTCCGTAGGTACAATGGATAAAAGTATTTCCGTCCATCATCGCAGACTTTATTTTGGCCCACCTTGCCGCCGATGGCGGCCTACTCCCTAAGTAGACAGGAATATATTTTAGGCCCAGCTCCCGCGCCCAAATTGGCTCACACGGTCGTTTTGGGTAGCTTCCGCCCGCACACTTTTGTTTTCGTGTCGAATCGAGCGCCAAGTTGATGATGGTTTTGATTCCGCGAGCCTTCAGCTCTTTCATCGAATCCCGCGTCAGGATCGCAGCTCCGCGCCAGTTGTTTTTACCCGGCGCTCGGCGAAAGTTTTGGGGTAGGGCCATTTTATCCCCTGCGAATTATCCGCGCCAAAACGAATCCACTGATTATCGCTGGTAGGGTTGCGACCGCAATCTCTTGCCAATCGAGTCCAGCCACAAACCCAGCGACACGATTTCTGCGCCTTACTATTTTTTCTTTTGCATCCAGCGTTCTCGAGTCTTTCCCCATCTGTGCTACCACCGCAGGCGTCGGAACCATTGCTGGAGCTGGAGCTGAAGGCACCGGAGCGACTGACACGGGGGGGCGCTCGATTGATAAAGCGCCAAAACCTCCTGGCCCAGCCAGCTCTGGAAAAAGCGGAACGCCTGGAGCGCCCGCTATTGGCTTGTAAAGGTGAGACCGGGTGACGTCCCAACCCAACGGAGCGCCAGCCAGTGTGCCTTCCATCGCTTCCCATTTCGTCGGCCTAAATGCTGGCCATCCGACCATCACATAAATGTGCGCCCATTTTACCCCTCGAGGCTGGGGTGTACCCTCAACCCATCGAACCATTCGGCCTGTCGCTGCGTTTTTGCCGCTGAGTACAACCTTGACTCCAAGTCGCGAGCTGGTCGCTAAAGCTCCCAGGAGGATCGCTATGTCGTCGCAATCCCCGCTCATCACTTTGGGATTAATTGTGTACGTAGGCGCCTGTAAGAGTTCACTCGGTTCATTGAGATAATATATATTTTTCTGCGTCCAGGCCAGGAGCGCCTTCGCCTGTCCTCGGTAGTCGCGAGGTTTTACCCCGTATTTACGGTAAATATCCACTGCTACGTTTCGAATTCGCGGGTCGCGCCCATAGCTCAAAATCAGGCGTTTGATGTATTTAACCTTCTGCCCGTCCGACATTTTTTTCCAGTCAGGGAGCTGGTAAATTTTTCGTCCTCCAGGCAAAGCTGCGCCGGACTTTAGGTGATTTACACGGCGGATACGGCCATTTTTTGGACGGAGTGACATGCTTAGAGGTTACTGCGTATCGGTCGCCGAGACAACTAACGGGCGTCACCTCCTGAGAACACCGAAGCATTGAACCTGTGGGACGCTACACGAATCAACGCGGAGTGCGGGGGGGGCGCCCGACCACGCTTTTAGAACCTTTGAAAATTCAACCTTCGGATAGCAGAGACTATTCCGTCTTCTTTTTCGGGGATGGTCCACCTTTTGAAATTCCAAAAAAATGAGAGCTGCACAAACCCGTAAGGCTTCAGTTCTTTATTTTCGGTGTCGCCTGAAATTTGGGATTTTCCAAGCATTTCCAAGTAGACCAAAAAATCCCAATTGTCGGGTACGTCCTGTTTGACGAATTTGGAACCGACGTACTTGATTTGTTCTAATAAAGCCACCTCTATTGAACGGCACAACGAAGATCCAATCGGGTCCGTTACAATCCGGTCGCAGCTCGTTGGGTCCGTGGGTTGTTCCAGATTTTTCCACATATCTTTTGCTGCGTGTTTATACGCAGTCCAAAGGCAGCCCTCATGTGGATCTTCCGTCATCTTTTACCCTGTCGCTGATTTTTTGCTTCTTGTCTTAGTCTTCGTTTTGGCGACTGGTGCCTGGGGCAACGGAACCTCATCGATCACGCCTTCGTCGTCGTCCTCGTCCATGTCGTCCATGTCATCGAAGTCGTCCAGGTCGTCGTCGTCCATCGCGATAGCTTCTGCGTTTTCGTTATGTTCGGCGGCCAGCTCCGGGTCCAGGCGCTTCATTAAGTCCTCGATATAATTTGGATGAACCCACATTCCAGCTTCATTGACTATGAATTGAGCGACCGACAAAAATGGAAGCATTTGCTGATGGAGCGCAAATTTTGCAGCGATTAGAACGTTGGGATCTTTGTTGTCCTTGTATTCCTCTTTGATTGTTTCCAGGGCGCCCGTGTAGGCTTGCCGCGCTCGCGTCCAATCAGGATTTGCGACTCGAGTACGGACGATCACCTGAGACCAGCCCTCGGGGGCGTCTTCCATGGGGTCGTCGTCGTCTATGCCGTCCGTGAAGTCAATCGCTGGCGCACTCATTCCACTGAGGTCGCAAACATAAGTCGGATCTACTCGTTCAATTCCCATTTTAGTTTCCCTTTGTTTGAAACAGCTTTAAGGCCGTTCCGATTGTGAATATATTCGCGGCCAATTCTTCGTCGGCGCCAACCTCGGTAAACGCTTTTATCGGTCCAATTAGGCGCATGACTTGAAGCAGATGGATCGATTCGTCGGTAGCCAGGGCTTCACGTAGAATTTTGCTTCTGTCTGGTTGTTCGGCGTCTTCGTCCTTCCATCCTACCTTCCAATCCTCGACGATCTGGTTAGCCAGGTCGAAGGCGATCTGTTGGTTTATTGGATCTCCCTTTGGCTTTGAAAGCCAATTCAAAAGGCGCTGTACTGGCGACGTAAGTGTGGAGTCGGTCATCCTCTTGGTACCTCCGCCGGAACAAGTCCGGTACGATCAATCGCGTCGATAATCTGAGAATCAAGCCCGTTCGTTGCGCCCGCTTCAACAAGTGCTTTCCTTATGGTGACTGCCTTTACATACTCGTAAATCTCGGGAGTCGAGCCAACGCCAAGGGTAATAATCGCCTCCCATTCAGAGCTGGGTGCGGTGGAAACTCTTTGTACCAGTTGGCGTAGGCCAATTCGAGCCTTCTTTTGAACGGCCAGATCGAGCGTGATTGTTGGATGGGGAGCGCGAAAAGCCGCGAGTACGTCCGGTGGGCTTCCGGCTACTGCTGGCGCCTCTGGCGCGGGGGCTTCAAAGTCGGCTTCGTCGTCGTCGTAATACTCGACATCCAAAAAGTCTTCATCCTGGGGAGCTGGAAGCCGTGCCGTCCGTCCTTGGGCGGCGGCAGCAATCTCTAGCTGTTTTACTTGGGCCTCTGCCTGTGCCTTGGCTGCTTCTCCGCTGGCAGATGCGAAGCTCTTGGCTACATCGCCCAGCACACCGATAATGGCCGATCCTGTCCCCGACGAATCCCCGTCCCCGCCTTTTAGAGCTGTGAACAGATCCGATGGAGTAAGCCCGAATTCGTTGAGTAGCTTTTTTGCGCCTCCGAGTGTTCCATTATTTTGTTGAAGCTCAGTAACAGCTCTAAAATGCGCTCTGTCGTTTTCGCGTGCCTGTCCTGCGATCACTGCTGCCTCTTTAGCTCTGGATCGGTCTCGCTCTCGCTCTCGCTCCTGGGAGGCTGTCGCCCGGTCCAACGCAAACTGTTGATCGTTTCGCGCACGCTCCATGGCTTGTTCGTGGTTTTGTCCTTGCCATTGGATCATTTGTTGCATCATCGAATTGGTGTTTTGAAATAGCTGGGTCATCGCTGTGAAGGTTTCCCGATGGTGTTGCGAAGCCGCCTCGAGCTGGCGTTCTGATATGGCCGCAGTCGTAGAGGACGCCTGGGATGCCATCGCCACACGTTCCGCTGCAATATCGGCGCGTTCATCTTGAATTAGAGACCGTTGCTCTTGCATTTGGTGTTCCTGTCGTCGCAGCTCGGATTCAATCCGCGACTCCTTGGCCGAAATTTGCCTCTCACGCTCCTGCATCACTGACATGAGTACATCCGATGGATCATGGCCCGCAGTAGCGACGGCTTCGGAAGATTGCATCGCCAGCGCAGTATGGTGGCGACTAACAGTATGGGTGAACTCAGAGCCAAGGTATTGTCCCAGCTCGTCTACCGGGCGCAGGATAAACTTACCTGGACAGGCAGATCGGAATTTTCCAATCAGCTCGTCTTCCGTTGCCCCAAGGCCCACCTTTCCGACAGAGTGAGGTACACCCTCTTGAAGATGGTAAACCCGGAGCTGCACAGCTCTCGGAAATTGCTCGGAGTGTTGAAAAAGAGGGGAGGTGTGGATCTGGTTCCCTACGTCCACTGGACGCATTTCGGGAGCAGTAGAAAACGACGGCGAAATAAATTCCTCATCGAAATTTTCGTCCAGGTCGTCCATGTCGAAGCCGTCCATATTTTCGTTGGCTTCCGGTTCGGGCGGTACAATTTCGTTTAGTCCATTAGTCATTTCGACACCTCTGGTTTGGTTCGTTTTCGGCCCAGGATGGCCCACCAAGTACGTTCAAGCACGCTGGACCGTTTCAATTTGTGGTAGAGCTTCCGGCAGTCTTGGGCATCTTTCAGCGCCCGATGGTTTCCCTCGAGAGACCAACCCATCCACGTTCGGGTCGCGTCAAGGCTTGCCGATTTTAGGCCGGTCGGAAACAGATGCTCGCGTACCATGCTCGAGGTGTCGATTGATCCCTTAATGCCCAGTACGTCTTCCCAGGACCCAGGGGAAGACACACCAGCCTCGACACATAGCGCCGACAAAAAGTCTAAATCGAAGCCTACATTATGGCCCACAGCCGTTTTTCCGCACAGGGAAGCCTTCACCTTTAGGCCGACCTCTTGAATCGAGGGAGCGTCCCGCCATTCCTGCGCGTTGAATCCGTTGATCTTCATGGCAATTGGATTGGCCTGGTCGAGCCTACTCGGTGCGACCTTTGAGGACCAAACCTCGAGCGGTCCGGTGGAGCCGTTCGATTCGTTGATGATTGCGACCTCCACAATTTCATGGGTGAAGGGGTGCAGACCAGTTGTCTCTACATCTATAAACGAAAGTTGGTTCATGCGTCCCTCAACCCGGCGGGTAACACACCGTATCATACCTGCAACGTGTTACGCGGTTTTACGAGGTTTCACTATGTCCGATATAACAGATCCGTGGAAAGCGTTGCACGCAAAGCGTACACGTAAAAGCATAAAAAGCAAAACTGCCGACCCGTTCGGTGTTTGGCGTATGACGCCGACTCCATCAGTTTCGCCGCCTAAACCGAAAAAGCAGCGCAAAGCTCCGCCAATCGTGAAGACTCCACGAAAGGCTGCCACTCCCCCGGACGTTTCGCGTTCAATGGTACAAGAACCGACCAGATTCGACTTTTCTGATCCTCGCAGCTCGTCACCGTCGCGCCCGACTAAAAGCGAATCCAAGACGAAAGAAAGGTACCTTGTGAGCATCGACATGGTTTCCGATGAAAACAGGGAACTAGTGCGCTTGGCATCTAAATCGGAAGGGCGCACGCTTTCGCAATGGGCAAGACGAATACTCCTTGCCGAAGCGAGCAAACAATGAGCTTTGAAAACAAGTATCTTTTCGAGGTGGCGGAGTGTATCGACAACCAGCTCATGCTGCATAAGTCTTCGACTGGTTCTGCGCGGCCAGGTCCAGAGATAGTATCGGCCTGTCTACGGACGGTAGCGAAGAAAAACGGGCAGGAAGATTCTCTCCGAGCGGAGAGCTTGGAGAAAGCATTTGTCGAGGCTATTTCGCATGTTCGACGTCAGGTGCATGGAAAACATGAACAGGACCGCCTGGATGCCCATGAATGGCTTGAAAAATGGGGTTCGTTGATCCAAGAGCTGCGAAAATGAATGAATGGGAAAGGATGAGAATGAAAACCTGGAAGAAATTCTTGGATCGGAACGAAGACAGGACCACATTCAAGCCCCCTAAAGGTTTCAAAGACTGGAAGGCGCCTAAACTAAACATTGAGCTGATGCTGATTGCCATGCGGAGAATAAGGGACGATGCCCCTATGTCCTGGGAATTACCAAACGGGAGGACCCGGAAGAAAAAAACATCGGACGAACAGTTCTGCGACCGGTTTCGATTTACCGAAAGAATAAGGTTCCACAGGTACCCTTAGAACCCTAAAACCCTGTCCGACGTTCCAGCTCTGCCTCAAAAATGTCGTCGGCCTCCTGGTCGGTCGCCCCCCTCGGTATGTCCAGCTCTGGATGTTCGCGACGGTAGCTTTTCACTACTGCGCTCTCCGTTCTAAATATCTCGAGGCAACGGATTCGGGCCTCCTGTCCTGCCGCTTTGATCAACTGGTCAAATCCTGCCTCCGATATGCCATCTGGACGAAACCGAGCAAAGCTACCCCGGACGGCCTGGGGTGCCACCACAGCTGCATTGTGCCAACTGTCACAGCCTAATTTTGAAAACGAATCGTGGAGGTCAAAACGGTTTTCTTTTGAATTGCTTTTTCCCAAGGCAGCGGCACTCAGCATCCATTTTGACATATCAGAAATGCTCTTTTTGTTCCTGTCATTTTCGGTTGTCCCCGGTTCACTTGAATTATGGGATCTTTGAGAATTTGAGTAGGTGACACCCATGGATGTCACCTCTTGGGTCATTTTTTGGCCCCTCTCCTCAAAATTCTGTCCTCTCTTGGGGACAGACCGGTGGAGTTGTTCGCGCCTGTCTTCACTAGAGGGGACAGATTTTGTAGAACGCAGAGAGGGGGGACGCAAAATAACAAGACAGGCGGGTCCAGGGGTCCTCTGAACATCCAACAAACCGGCCTCTTTTAACTCTGAGGCGTACCGTTTGACCGTTCGTACCGAAATTGGCTCGAGCTGCCCCGTCTTTTTTGAATATCGAGCGATGTCTTTAGACAGAGATTCGTAGCTTGCAAAGTATCCTTCGGCGGATTCAGGACCGTTTTTTGCGGATCGTGTTCTACACGCTATGGAAATCCAAAGATCACGCGCTCCTGTCGATAGCTTGCGAACCTCGATAGATTGAATCTCGTCGAGATAGACAGGACCCCATTGTGGAGCTTTGTTTTTAGTTGCCATGGTACCCCACCCACTTGCGCTCGCGGGCCGCTGAGAGTACGATAGAACCGAGACCTCTAACGGTTTCAGCCATTTGTATATGCTTCCTGTCCTTGTGCATTTTCATCCTCGATCATGTTTAAGGTTGTTTTGCCCCCAGCCGTGTCATCGGTTGGGGGTTTTTCTTTGCTCCTTTATGGGCAGATCAACCATAAACGAATTTGCCTTTGCCCGCATCGCGTCAAAATAGCGATAGAACCAAATTTGTGTCACGGGTCATCCCTCCATTCTTTCAATAGAGTAAAGAAACGCCTTCCGATCATTTCCCCAGCGCGGTGCGCGAGCTTTGCGACCGCTTCATCAGACGGTCTTGAGGCCAGGTAGTCATCTAAAATCGAAGCTGTCTCGGGGTCCAGGTCGAGCTGCACCCGCAGACCTCGGACCGAATCTCGGACGCCAACCCGCGCAAACTGCGAAAGAAACTTTACGGCTTCGTCAGGAGTTTGGAGCTGCGGAACAGAAGGCTGTCCAGCCGCGTCAATAAACGGAGCGTACCGGTTCAAAACGTCGAATGGGCTTGTGAACCCTGCAAGTATTCCTACTGCGTCGGCCATCGCTTGCGTCCAGGTCGGGTCTGCCATCTGTTCGACCTTTGGCTTCGACGCGCTGGATTGTGCGTATTGGTCGATCCCTGGATAGTTGCTTTGCAGAGCTGCCATGACACGCGCTGCATTGGCTTTTTCGTTTCCTTCGGTCCTCTCCCAAAGTGTTCTCACCTTTAGGTAGCGTTCCAAAACTTTTTCGTCGGGGGGTGAGGGCATATCATCTCAGGTGTTACGATGGTGCCACTATCAGGGACGGAGACAATGCACGATCAAAAAGATTTTTCTCGTTATTCCGATCCGGCTTGGAGCTTTTATGCCGAGCCTCTTACCTCCTTTCCATTGTTGGCCCTTGTGGATGAGGATTGGATGCCTTTTTCGTTTAAGGCAAACCATGACTGGCTGGAGCGAGTAAGCGGAAGCCTTGGCGTCGAGTACCAGCCTGAACCAGAACGGCTACAAAGGCGTTTGTTGGCTGCTGCTGTTAATGCAGCCGACGAGTTTGGAATGAAAATCGTCATCACCGGCACACGTTATTGGGATAGCGATCCAGACGACCTTTCCAGTACGGAACCGGTTTTGGTATGCCTCTATTCCGACTGGCCAGGACAGCATTTAGGTACTTCAATCTTTGGCCTCATTCCGGCTTCAGCTCGTCTGGTTCATTCGGTGATAGCGACGTCAGATTTAGTAGGGTGTTGCCTTCGTGTGGTTCGCTCCCTGGAGGATCTAAAAATAATGGGTCCAGGCGCCCCAGCGTTTTCACCCACTAACGTCGATGTAAACAAGCAGTTTCCGGCTGTTGCGTGAAAGACCTTGATTTTATTGATTTTCTAATCGACTCCAAAGGTCTCTCTCAACAATCCGCCGCCTGTTACGAGCGCCTGGTCCGAAGCGTTTGGCCACAAGACCCGAGTGGATGGACACAAAAATATCTGAGAGGTCGCCCGCCAGGTACAGCGTGCGCGGTGAAGGCTGCTGTACGCCACTGGATCGAGTTTACTGGGAGAGACCCCAAGAAATTCAACCTCAAAGGCGGTCGGATTCGCTCTCACCGACCAGCTCCCAGGGGCCTAAGCTCCGCCCAACTCAGAGCGTATCTGCACGGAGCTGAATCCAAAAGTGAGCCAGTACGCACGATTTTGCTTTTGTTGCCCAGGACCGGACTGCGAATATCGGAACTTTGTTCAGCTCGTAAACACCAGCTCGAGCGCAGAGAGAAAAGAATCGCTCTGGTGGTAGTCGGAAAACGAGACCACGAACGAAGGGTCTACCTTTCAAAAGAGGCAGAAAAGATACTCGATAGATATTTGAAATCTGAAGACCCTAAAGGAGAATTTCTTTTCCCCGGATACGGAAACAAAGGAATTTCACCCTCAAGGGTTCGCCAAGTGAGCGCGGAGCTGGGCGGAGACCTTGGTTTTCGGGTCAATCCGCATACCCTCCGACATACTTTCGCGTCTACTCTCCATACCCAAGGCGTCCGGTTACCTGTTCTAAAGGAGGCTATGGGCCATAGCTCCGAGAGAACCACCATGCAGTATATCCACCCGTCTGATAGGGAACTAATCGAGGCCGCTGATTTGTCGGAACTCAAAGGCACCCTATGAGCAAAATTTCCCCGAGCCTTTCCCCGAACCTCGGCACCTCAAGAGTGACCCAGCGCGGCGGAGCTGGAGGCGGTGGCAATCCAGATGTGGTACCTGGCGCAA
>TARA_R110000824_G_scaffold51312_1_pt1 | contig 17540 bp, 22 predicted proteins | sample TARA_R110000824 | Tara Oceans TARA_R110000824 (sample SAMEA4397747) | marine metagenome | biome: Polar Biome; feature: [MES] marine water layer (ENVO:01000295) within the mesopelagic zone...; material: water (ENVO:00002006), including particulate matter (ENVO:01000060) such as......
CGATTTTACTGTAGCATCTCAGACAGATGAGAACTTTACATCTGCTGATCATACTGCTCTAGACACAGCGGTCAGTAAACTCAGTTACATAGAAGCTGGTGCTACTGCTGATCAAACCAATGCAGAAATTAGAACCGCAGTAGAAGCTGCGTCTGATTCAAATGTATTTACTGATGCGGATCACACTAAACTAAATGGTCTCGATACGGTCTCCACACTTACCTCCGCAACTGGTGGCACATCATCAACTTATTCTTATACGCTCGTTCTTGGGGATCAGGGAAACCATGTAGCCCTTTCTAATTTGGGTGACGTAACTCTTACAGTCCCCGCAAATAGTTCTGTTGCGTTCCCTACTGGAACTGAGATATGCTTATTCCAAGAAAATGTGGGGCAAGTTACCATTACTGCGGCCTATGGAGTCACTCTTAATTCGGCAGATTCAGAACTAAAAACTCGCGTTCGATACAGCTCTGCTATTCTTTATAAGGTATCCACTGATACTTGGTTGGTCGCAGGAGACCTGACTGCTTAGATATGAAAGGAATGCGTAACAAGTTCGGAGTAATCGCTAGTTCGCGGCGGGATCTCCTAATGGATTTAGGGACAGATGGGAATTATGAATTTGACCCTTATGGGATATATAGTTTCAGGTATCTGAATAGGGAATATAATGGTGATGTTTTCTTGGGGTATCGGGATGGGTATGGAACAACCCAAGGTTTTACCCCTAAAGAAATAGTTGATGGCTCCTTAGCTTCCTTTGCTAGTGGGGGTAAGGTGCGAGTAAAGACCCTATATGATCAGAGCGGGAATGGGAACCACGCGACTCAATCTGGGCGGTGGAATATGCCAGAGATCACCAATTCCTCTGGGACACTCCAGACAGTTAATGGGTTCCCCGCAATGGACTTCGACGGGGGAAATGATTTCATGCCTCTCAATAGTGCCTTACCAAATATAGACGTTGGTAATTGTAGCTCTTTTTGTGTGGGAGAGTTCGATGACCTAGACGGCATCACCTCCGGCCAAGAGATGATGCTTTCTTTGGGTTGGACTAATAATAGTGCTCGATGGTTTATGCCTAGTGGGAGGGTCGGGACTTATAACTTCGGTTATGCCTACACATGGAACATAGATTCAGTCGCTGGTGATACAGACCCTCACCTTTTTACAGGTATTGCAGGAACCACTCAAGGTAACTTCCAGCCCTTTGTTGATGGCACATCACAAGGTAGTTTTACTAGATACTCTAGAGCAAGTGCGGGGACTTACGGGATTGGTGGAGGCTCAAGCACTACTGCGTATCCCTTAGACGGGAGGGTTTCTGAAGTGTTGATCTTTGCGGGTGACTGTAGCCCTACGAGGGCGGTCATTGAAAAAAACATAATGGATTACTACAACATCTAAAATAATGGCTAAAGAATACGTTTGGGAAATAAAGGTTTGTGATCGGCGCAGACCCCCCATGTCGGGGTTTTATGTAGATTTGGTAGAGTATACACTGGATACCGAAGGTAAACGAGACTCGGATCACTACGTAACGGAGGAACATTTTGATGATTTTGCTAGTGCGAAGCAACATTGGGACAATAATCAATACCCCAATTATGTGCTATACAATGAGATAGAAGAAACCGAATTGACGCGGCAAGATATTTGATTAAAAACTTGAATAAACCCCTGTCTGAAACTACTTTCAATTACCTATGAATGAAGAAATGGAACTAAGTATTGAAGAAAGAAACGCGCTACTACTACTTGTTGATGCCGCGCTCAAAAATCCTATCTCTGGAGGCTTGAAGATTTCAAGTGTATCAGAGCATTTTAAACGCAAGCTTATGGCCCTCTACAAAACCGATGATCCTGATGAGGAAACAGATGAGGATAGTGAGTAATGGCTGTTCAACGGAATCAGCCCAGCCCTCAGCGGCAAGCCGTCTTATCATTCGTATCACCGAATGTTCAGGACTTATTGTTCTATGAGACGGTAGATGCTCAGAGGGTTGGCAAGACTCCACCGGCATACGGGACCGCACATCCTGATACCCTAAACTTTCCCAGTCACGTTCTGGCATATGTGAGGCAAGCGGACCCCAATGGTCAGCTTTATTACTATTATTACGTAAACACTAGAGCTTCTCAGGACGAATATAATTTTGAGTATTCCCAAGCAAGCTTGGGCCAGACAAAGTTTAACACTGTTGTTAGGACTTATGTAGATTTACGTTCCTCCTTTACTGAGGACAACGCCTCACACACATCAGGATCTGCGATGCCCACTGCCCCCTTACCCGCAAACTTTGCGGGTAAGGGCTACATATTGATGGGCCGTGAGCAGAAGAGAATCGGGGACAAAGAACTAGACGGGGTCTTTGTTGTAGAGCAGAGGGTCTATTTTGTTCCTGAAGATATTGAGACTTTAGCTTGGGATGATTTATCCCATAGGAATTTAAAGAGCACCATCAGCTATTACTACACAGGTCAAGCCCCCGCCGAAACTCCGACACTCATTGACGCCCTTGTGGTAGATTCCGATAATGCGTGGTGGCAGACCGAAGTAGTTACAGACGGTGCAAATCGTGTGGCCTCTTACAGAGAGGGGCGGCAACTCTCCACAGACTGGTTTGAAGTTACCAAGAAGGAAGTCATAGCTGGGACAGCGGGGGATGGGACTAACAACATTTTAGTGGATGACTACGCCACTTCGATGGATCACACATTCCCCCCTGTATTGGAGTCCGTCGATGTTATCGCTTGGGAGCGGCATGACGGGCAGATGTTGGCTTACCCTGAGTACCACATGAACCCAGAAGGATATCGTGGACCATGTAAGGTGGACGTAAAAATTCAATGGTCTGCTAATAAGTGGTCAGCCAGCAACGGAGCAGTCCCCACATCTTACTCCATGCAGCCCCAGTCATTTACTTTTGGAACACCATACGTGCGTATTCAGATTCCTCCGTGTTTGATGAATGGTGGGCAGATGCGTTGCACTACGGGGACAGTAGATCCCGTGTATAAATACACTGGGTATATAAAAAACATCCCTGTCACAGAACCACCTACGTGGCCTGATACGCTTGTAATCACAGACAAACAAGAACCAGCACGTGGCGGGTATGTGAGGACGACTTGGACAGTCCATAAACCCACTTACTCCTAAGTCAATGGCTAGTGGTCTATTTAAAAGCTTTCAGAATTTCTTCTCTAGGTCTTCGGAAGAAGCTACAGAAGAAGTTCTCGATGAATTTGTAGACCCAGCGGATGTAAGCTTCACCCCCACTGATGTAACTGGGACTAAGGTTTATTCCGTTGATCCAAGTATTGAAGGGGGAGATATTCCTTTCTTCCAAAGAGAAAGGGATACGAAGGATGTTATCCATGAGGAGTTTCAATATCGCCTTGAGCACGAACCCTATCGTTTTGAGCCTGATAGCGACATGACCGTGTGCGTAACTAAAGCGCATCTTTATGAAATACACCCCACAACTAATTCGGTAAACATCCACGAGCTTACCCCACTGACTATCAAAGTCACTGACAACTGTGTTGTGTATTCTCAGTTTGATACTAACAACCACGGAGCCATCCTTGAAGGCTCGCACTACCAACTTTTAAAAAAGGATGGGGATGAGGTTCCCGCCTCCACTCAGTTTATATTACCTGATGAGGGTGCGGGGTTAACTGGTTCAGGTGGGACATATAACATCCCGTTATTCTGGATAAAAAACCGTAAGCTATATCGCAACTTTTGGGATAACACAGTAGACCCCCATAGACAAACACAATTGATGGGCGGCTTAGATGGTCACCGTGGGCCTCTGTGGTGGATCAAAGGTTATAATTGTTTAAGGAATATAGGAACCGGAAAAAATATATACAAGGACTACACCATAGCCGACGACTTCAAGAACCTGCGGACTCTAAAGGAGAAGGGGCAAGAACACGATTCCGCAACATTCCCCATCGGTGATCCCCCAGACCGAGACGCCCCCTTTACGGGCGATCCTCAAGTGCAGGTAGAGAAGTCCGCTGGCGGGGACGAGATAGAGATCTATGGCAATAGATTTAACAAGCACTGGAAGATTGGAGGTTTTGGAGTAGGTATTGTTGAAGATGGTTTGGTTACATGCCTAACTGATTTAGCATGCCACACACTAACAAACCGCACTTTAACGCCAGTTTCTGTTCTTACTTCTGCGACCACTACCGCTGTTGTAAATGATGTTACCACTCAGGGGGGGAGCGCGGCTTCGGCAACCCCCGCTTCTACGGCTACTGTGCTCACTTCGGGGGGGACTACTGACGATGTGTGGAGAGGGGGGACAACTAATGCAACCATGTGGCAAGGTGGGCAAGTGCAGTCAAATATGCGGCAAGGAGGGGCGCACAAAGATTTAGCGTGGCATTGTGTAGAAGGTTGCGGGAGCACTGGGGATGTTTGGGCTTTGGGAGTCCCAAAATCTGGGAGTTACTCTGGTGGACCACCCCCCACTGTAACAGCCCTTTGTGATACAGTCACAGTAACGGGAATCAAAGACGCTGCACATGCAACAGGTATTACAGGAGCTTCTCATATTGACGATGTTGTTACTTCGACAGGAACAGCAACTGCTATTACTGGGCTAACCCCGCTGACTGTTATTACGAGTGTATCCCACACAGATTTTACAGTTGTTTCGGGTGCGAGTGGTTCTGTCTCAGTTTACCAAGCTCATGCGAGTGATCATAAATTCTTGACTCCCCCCTCTAGTAGTAATTTGAGTGTGGTTGCATGCCCCGTAGCGCACACCTGCCCACCTGAATAACCAAATACTTGGTAAAAGTTGATATCTTGACCTTGGGCCATATAGCTATTACCATTAGTAATGGCTACTCTAACCGTAGCGGGGGTAGAAGATGCACTCTCGAAATACAAAACTGTAGGAAGTAACTTTTTACAGGAGCTGAACTTAGTTCTACCTCGACTCTATGCGATGGGCATGTGGCGAGATTTGCTATATGAGACTGTCATAAGCACAACGGACGGGAACTTTACCCTCCCTGATGCTGAGTCAGTTGTTTCTGCCCTTATTGATAACGACCCAGCAAGGGCGAAGGCACAGTTTCACGACTACAGGTTAACCGGAAGAAATTCGGATGGAACCACCATCTCAAGTTTTGGGCTAGTTGACGATGGGTTTGTTCCCACAATAAACGAGTTGGAGGCTGACAAGGCATATATGCTATGGATAAGACCTGTAGCCCCCGCGACTCAACTCCCCAGAACAGAAACTAATTTCATTAGTATTACAGGGCTAGATAACAGTTCTACCCCCGCCACTATAACGTGGACTCCGACCATCACTACCGCAGGGATTGGAGTCTATGCGGCTGTATCCTCTGCTGTTAATTTCACTACTATAACAGAGATAAGGCATGGAGATACTTCTTTGTCAGCACCTGTCGAAGTATCCGCTGCTAATATGGCTGACGCTACGGATGTTCTTACTTTGGGTAGAATCCAAGGTGCAAATGAGGTTAACCGTTACCGTAGGTATAGGATAGGAAATGATGCTGCGGGGACTACTAAGACCCTAAGACTTCTCGTTAAACGGAAGTTCAAAGATTTAATTAACACATACGACCCCGTATACCCTAGCAATTTAAATGCCATCAAACATGGCTTCCTTGGGTGCGTGGCCGAAGACAATGCAGATATAGAGCGAGCCTCCTACCATTGGGCTATCTGCAAACAACTTTTAGAAGAAGAACTGGATGCATACAGAGGAGGCGCAAAGCCTACTCTACAGTTTGACCCGTCAGGGTCTGGCTCTCGCGTCCCCAATATTTTGTAACCCTAAAATAATATGACCGATATACTTACTTACTTTAATGATAACAAAGAAGGATTCCTTGGAATCCTTACTGCTGTTGTGGCAGCGGCTTCCGCCATTTGTGCCTTAACCCCAACGCCCAAGGATGATACTATTGTCCGAAAGGTATACGTCCTTGTTGAGTGGCTTGCTCTGAATGTTGGAAAAGCTAAAGACTAATAGCTGTGCGCTTTCTGCGTCTAATAACTGCCGCGTTAGAAGCTTTCGTGGTGTATATGAATTTAAAGAAAGCGCGATACATTGATGAAATTGAGGATGAAATTGATGAGCTTGCCCGTGCTGGCACTCCTTCTGCAAAGCTGCGCCTCGACCGATTGGGCAAACGACTCGACCGCGAACGACAGCGCACTCTATGACCCCCCGACTATTACGTTAGTTCAGGGGACAGAATATTGGTTTAAGGAGGGGCGACTAGTTGGGCGGAAGAATCACAAGTTCCATAGCGATTATTCATATCGTCGCGCAGTTATTGTAGGGGACAAATGATGTATCCTTCTAAACTAGTAGATACACTCGTAGGAACGATGGCTCCCACCCTCGCTGTGGCGGCGTCTCTTCAAGAGGAGATGGAGTATTGGCTCCGCATATTATCTCTTGTCCTCGGCATTGGGGTGGCTGTTGTATCACTTTACCGACTACTCAAGTTTAAGAATAAATGATCGGACTCGCAATTGGACATTCTAGGCGCGGTGATAATGGGGCGTATACTGTTGGTGCGAATAGTATTAGTGAACATAGTTTCAATTCTGAACTTGTCCCACTCATTACCCCGCATATCAAAGTTCCATATAAGATATACGACGACTACAACGCTACCAGTTATGTGGGGGCCATGAATTATGTGTCGAGGAAAATGAGAGAGGACAATGTCGATGCTTGTATAGAGTTTCATTTTAATGCCGCCACCCCCACCGCCACTGGGCATGAGTGGTTGCACTGGGAAACCAGCAGTGGGGGTAAGCGTCTAGCCACAAAACTCAAAGAAGCTATGGTGGAAGAATACCCAGACCTCCGTTCTCGTGGGGTTAAGCCTAGATCTAAAGGGCATCGCGGGGCTTTGTTTTTAAGAACAACGCCTTGTTATGCTTGTATTGCGGAACCTTTCTTTGGCTCAAATGTTGGGGATGTGAGTTTGATAAGAACAAACACCGATAGATTAGCAAAAGTTTATGCTAATGGTATTAACAACTTCTATGGTGAATGAAAATTCCTAAGACCATACGCATCGCTGGACAGACCATCCAAATAATGAGGGAAGACCTAAGTGATGAGAACCTCTTCGGCTACTACAGCCACGACCGGAAAGTAATTATATTATCTAAAGAACTAAAGGAAGATAAGGTTCACACCACATTGAGACATGAGTTGATGGAGGCATCCCTATGCATATCGGGGGTTGGGTTCTGCGAGACATTTGAACAAGAAGCCGTAGTTAGGTGTATGGATGAAGTCTTTTTCCCCGCTTACGAGCGGTTGCGAAAACGATTGGGAATGGGATGAAACGGAAAAAGCTGCCCCATCAGTTCACTAGAACGAAGGGGATGCTCTTATTCACGCCTAACAGCAACAATATAAAAGAAGCGTTCGAACGAAGCGAAAAATTAGGTGTGCTCCCAAATTCATTTACCCGTGGGGCGGGGCGGATGACAGGCTTTTTGGGGGAAGTGGCTTTCGAGAGTTTATATCCTGAATCCACTTATGTGGGAGGGGAAGTATACACGCATGATTACGTTCTTGGTAAGCGTAAGATTGATATTAAATCTAAGAGCTGTTCGGGCAAACCCCAGCCCCATTACACAGCGTCTGTTAATTGTGCAGAAGGTAAGAAGTTACCCGCCAATGCATATTTCTTCGTCCGCGTCCGCAAAGACTTTTCGCGAGCTTGGATGTTAGGTTGGGCGACCGCGAATAAAATACAGAAGCACAGTGAGTATAAGCAGCGGGGTGACCCTGATGACTACGGGTTCACTTATAAGGTAGATGGATACCATCTACCTATATCGGGACTGCGTCCGGCGCATTCTCTTTAGATGTGCCATCATCAATATCGAAGGGGGAAGTAACATTTATTATCCATACTTTACCACTCCCCTTACCAATAGATTTTATGGGGCGCATTTCTTTATTCGCTTCCCCAGCATCTTCTAGGTGAGACAGGCCGTTTCTAACGAAGTCTATCCTGTTAGAAGCTCCTAAAGATCGGCCATTATTGTATGCGTGAATAGCTACTTGGAATTGGGTTACTGTCCCCCGCCACTCATTCATTTTCTCGTTCTGGTCGCGGCAAGCTTTTGCAAAGAAATCTACTAACTCGGCTACTTGTGAGCGGCTTGAGTTGTCGTATGCAGCGTAAGCTATGCTTGTATCGATGAAGCTTTTTACTCCAAACCTATCATCATCTAGAACTTCTTCGGGGGGTTTCCATTCAGATAACCACGCGAGAAAATGTGGGAGTTCCTCATCGATTGTTTTTTCCAATTCCTTTTTAACAGGGAACTTAAAATATTGCTTACTTATTTTAAACGCCATTAATTTGTCTCTGTTACTTGAGTCCATTGTGGGTATGACGCCCATGCTATTAGCATCATCGTTGAGGCTAACAATTATCCTACCAGACCAAGGGATAGTAATTGCGTCCACATGCTTGGCCATAAAAGAGATTCTAGGATTTGCTACCCCTCGTTTGATTAGCTCCGTGGCTTTGCGTTGGTCCTGAAATGATGCCGCGCTAACAGTATCATCAATCACCCAAGCTGCGGCTCTACCAAGTTCTTTGTTGAATTTAGATCCGCCAGATAAGTAGTCACTAGCGTCCGCGTAGCCCCCAACTGCTGCGGCTATGATTTTGTTGGATAACAAAGTCTTACCTCTTTTTGCAGGTCCAACCAGAATACACGCTTGTCCTTGATCTTCTTGGTTGTTGAGAACGGCTAGATAAAATCTTTGGAACCACGCAAAGAAATAATACTTGGACCTTATAGGGGTTGAATCCTCAAAGAACTGGTCGAAGAAAGCATTAAGGAAGGGCCAATTTTTAGGGTCTCCGTCACCGGAAGGTTCTATGGGCTTTATGTTTGAGCTGTTTAAGATCCTAGCTCCGTTGAACTCTACGACTCTTTCGTTTCTTCTGAAGATGACAGGTGCAATTTCATTGATTCTGTTCTGGTTACTTATAACAAGGACAGCATTTTCTACTTCAGAAATTGGTTCCCCCTTCCTTGGTTTAAATCGGAAACCTCTTTGACGTAGCTCCAGAACTAATTGATCTCTGGGTATTGGCTGTGCGGCCTCGTGAAGGAGTTTGTAAAACTGTTTCCCATTAAACCAGTATTCATCCAGCAGGGCTCCCATCTTCTGCTGCTCATATTCCTCCACGAAGGATGCCCCGAATATGTCCCGCCATGTCATCCATGTATTGTCTCTGTCTGAGTATACGAGCATCCCATCCTCAAAGACCTGACATCCTTCTCGCTCAATCCCATCGTCCAGCCAGAACAGTGGCCCCCTTGAGCCCTCTTCAAATTCACCCACCCACCTGTTGGGAAACCTTTTGTCTACTTCCTCTGCTATTTTTTCAATGGGGATAGCTGTATCTTTAGATTCTGGGGGGTGTTTTTTTGCCGCTTTGAATAAACATGTGTGGACTATTTCAGTTGGGACTCTTCCTCCTAAGTCAACCCAATCAACTCCTATCTCGAAATACTGGGATGGGTTGTCCGACTTTGTATCAAACCCTGCTAATACTTTGTTGTATCCGATAGCTGTTTTAAGTTCAGCTAAGAAGGGTTTGTATAGGGCGGGAGTTATTGATATGGATTTTTCAAATTCAAAGGTTAACCGGATGTATCCACTGTAAGTCCGAGACCTCCAAGAAGGCATACATTTAGCACACTTCGCTCCAATGATATCGTCTACATTCGCCCAGTCTACGGGGGCGTCGAAGTCGGCAGTTACTCCGTGGATCTTATCAACTTTGTTTTCACCCTCAATTCTAGCCCTCCCAACGTAGCCCTCTGCCAAACTATAGAAGCTATGATCCGTAGTCTTCTTAGCACACCACTCTCTGTATAAAGCCTTCGATTTAAACTTTGGCTTCTCACTCAATTTCACCTTGGACATGTCGTCACAAGGAACACACCTATTATCTCTAAGGTTTTTAATGTACCTGTATTTCATTTTTCATATTTAGTTAGTATTGATCCTTCTGCTGCCAGCGGTATATCGGGTATCCATTCTGGGGGGACAGACATAATTTCTATAATCCGCTTCAAGGCTTCTTCAGCCTTCTCGGATTCTATCTCAACAACAAGTTCGTCGTGGACATGCATTATAACTTTGTATCCTTCTTTTTCCACACGCAGCATCATGTCCGCAAAGATATCTCGCGCTAACGCTTGTGATGCGTTCTCTGCCACGAGCCCTCCCCACAGTCTGACTTGGATTTTTTTCCCGTGTCTGGGGATAGATGCTAGGTAATGGTTTCGCCCGTCTTCAAATCGTCTCTCAAGCGGCCCATAGTCAATGACCCTCCCACTCGGGAGGTCTATAGTATAGGGTGTATCTATCTGTTTGTTTGCCTCATAACAACCTTCGATATCTCCTGTATATGAATACCAAAGAGACTTAATCTTACGCATTTTGCTTCTATATAAGTTCACCTGTTTCTCTGCCTCTTCCTCAGAGATGTTAGCCATACTCGCGAATCTCGTTGGCCCAGCCCCATACCCGCAACCTAGCACCATTGCTTTTACTGCATGTCGTAGCTTTGAATTTTCTTTGAATGGTAACTCTAATGGCGGAGTGATCAATCCAAACCGGAAAGCAAAAGCCTCGTAAATGTCTTTGGATTCTTCGATCTCCTTGAGCATATCCCCGTCCTTGGCGAGCCAGCATAACGTCCGCACTTCAATCTGTGATAGGTCCACTACAACTAATCTCTTTTCGGGTTCAGGGGCAATAAGGTTCCGCAGATTTACCCCGAACATTTCTTCCCTTGGTAGGTTCTGTAGATTCAGGTTACCTCCCGACCCACTGAAGCGTCCGGTATGTGCTCCGAAATACATTGTCCCCCCATAGTATCTTCCATCCGGCATGGTGGCGTAGTCGAAGCTCTCTAGTTTTTTCTTTAGTGAATTTATCCTTCTCCAGTTCCTCACCGCATCAACCCACTTATGTTCTCTTTGATGAAACTCTATCCATTCTTGAGCTTCTTCGTCGGTAGACGCCAGACTCACTGGGGGCTCTATCCCTACTAGGCGACATTGATCATTGAAAGCGGCTCTACTTAGTAGTGGTTTTTCCCCCAGCCAAGGAATGTTTTCCTCTGCTTCGAACAGTTGAATTTTAATAATTTCCAACTGAGTCTTTAGAAGATCACAATCCATTGGTATCCCCCGCTGGACTATGGTTCTATTTGTGCGGCTTATGTCCCGCTCAAACGTAGGCCACTTTGATTCATATTCATCCCACAGCCGGAGGCATAGCACACTATCTTTAAGAGCATACTCGCTGACTTCTTCTTTGAATTCTACAGTCATGTCTTCCCACCTTTTACCTGACATGTTGTCCCTTGTTGCCTTGTCCACAGTGAGATCAAATGCTTCTGCTGTGGCTCCCTTTAGCGATCTAGGCAATTTACAATATGCCACCAAGTCTGCGGTGCAGTGCCATTCTTTGGGGAAACACTTAGCCCACCACCCCTGTTCCACTCCGTAGTAGTATAGAGTCTCATCGAAGCTCGCGTTATGTGACAACACAATTTGGTCGTCGAGCCGCCTCCAATCAAAATCTTTGGGGTGGCCAACCCATTCGGTTCCATCTGACCCCACTACAGAAACCATGTAGGCATCGAATTGTGGGTGACTAAAATAACCTAAAACCCCCAAAGTTTTAATGGAACAGGTCTTGTCATAGTAAGTCTCGAAGTCTACTGCGAAAGTGTCTTGTCTTGTCATGTCGTCAGAATACGTCTCAAAGTCTAATGCACTTATGTCTCTCATATTGTTAGGTTATAAAAAGGCCCCACTGCCATGCATACACAGATGACAGTGAGGCCGGATAGAGTGCAGCTTTTATGCGGTTACTGCACAGGCGATGATAATAACCAGTCTAAATGAACCGCCGCAATACCCTACCCTGTTAGGGAATTTATTTTTCCGGCAGTTGGATAAGCTCCTGCTCTGGAATAGATTCTAGCTGTGACTGTATACTATCTTTGATGATAATTGCTGCCGCCAAATCCAATTTGGAGTTCTCGATAGCAATGTCCATCTTCAGAATAGTCTCCGAAAGGGAGTCTACTTCGGCACTCAGAATGGTTCTTACGTCAAGACAGCAGGTTCTTACGTCAGGATCAGCCATTATGATAAGAATCCCTCCACAAATTCCTGAACCTCTTTTGAGGGCTCCTCGTTAGTAATGGAAAGAGAAGGAGCAAACCAGCTATACTTACCACGGGTAATCGCCGTAGACTGGAAGTTCCACAATCTCGTGTGGACTGGTGTGGTTTTATTAAACACCGCAAATGTCGCCAGCCTTTTAAAAGTCTGCCGATAGGCATCCTTTGCTGTGTTAATCCGACCCAGTGCGAAGTTCTCCTTTCCAATAGGGAATGGGAAGGTTTCAGAATCCTCCCCGCCTTTGAAGAGCAGAGTAATTTCTGCGAACTCCAACATCCCATATTCGGAGTCCAGTCCGAGTTGGTGTTTCTCTTCCGCAGTGTTCGCAATACGCGGGACATCATCGGAGTCAAACGGGATATCCTCTCGCCACGCTTTTTGTGCGATGAGAGGAACTACTTGAATAGCTTCTTCTGGCTGCGCCAGAATAAAGCGTTTGTCTAAGACGAGAGACCCGAAAGGTGCGGGTTCCCCATCAGGCCCAGTAATGTCACTGGTTTTTTGGACAACATTGACACGCGGGATGTCAATGTCACTGGAGTCTAACGTGTCCGAAAGAGCGGCAGTCGTCAGGTTGTTAGTTGGAGCTTTTGCAAGCTCAGTATTTTTACTCATGTTTCTTGTTTCTTGTTTCTTATTTCTTATTTTCCCCTGCCTACGATAAAGTGAGGCGCGGGGGTGATTTTTTAATGATACCTGATGTTTCACAGGTCTCTATAAATTCGTCTGCTCGTCCTTGCTTTGAGCCTCGCTCGGCAGTGTCACCCACAGCCTTTGCTATTTTTGCTAGTGGCAAGTTTACTTGCTTAATAACCGTCTCAGTATCCACCCCATATGTGCGAGCAATTTTCAAAAGTGTTTCGTTGTCGGTGATCTTTCTGGTCCCTCCCGTGCTTTTAAGTTGGAGGTTCGGAAATTCCAAACCGTCCTTTGCCAATGCAACTGCACGTTGTTTGAAACCGTCTGCCCAGTTCGTAACGATTTTTGCAATTGACCACAACTGCTCCACCACGATGGGGTCTTCCACCGAATCAATATCAACGTCCGGCAACTGAGGGTTTATCTTCTTCGCGACTTCAACAACGAGAGCACCCAATGCGGGGCAGACCCCTTCAAATTTGCAGAACCTGCAATTAACAGTGGGGGTGAGATCGGAAAGATCAGGTGTCCCTTCATCCCATTTTGGTCTGACCTTCTCCGCAGCTAAGATCACTGTTGATAGATCATCGATTAGTTCCTCAAGGTCCTCTCTGTGAAAAACATGGGAGAGGATCTCATTCCTTTGCGGGATAAAGAAAACAAAATCAATAGTCTCCAGTTTAGGAAACCTTTGGAAGCACCCGACCGTGTAAGCTTTTGCTTGCCAATTATTATCGGGGGTGTCGATGACTGAGATTCCCGTCTTGTAGTCAATCAACACCCCCTCGGTGTCCCCATACACATTTAAAAAATCACATGTTCCGTATGTTGATGTCCCCCTCAATTCTACGTCCAGTATGATTTCTGCATGGCTCTCCGTGAGTTTCTTATCACCGTAGTTCATCAGATACTCCTGCTGATCTGCGATGATTTCTTGGTAGATCGAAACTTCTTCCTCACTCTCCAAGCTAGATGGATCGTTGATCTCGATGGCCTCGTGAATACGAGTTCCCATCTCAGCCGCAGCGTTGGAACCCTCTCTCCCTTTATACCCCGAACATCCTGCGGAGTATTTGAGACTACTGGGGGAGAACTCTGCGTGTCCCCTCTCGGCGTGGGCTGGTTGAATCATGGGCGAACCCTGCCACACCCTGATCTTGGGGTCAAAGGATTTGTTCAAGTTTTTTCACAGCCCCGTAAATACAGGGCTATTAAGAAGGCATCAATCATCCCGTCATGGGGTTTCCGGCATCTTTTGTTTTTTATCCAGTTTTCCGCTGGGGCTATTTCTTCTGCCCTCGCCAGCGCGACCTGCTTAGTCATTCCTTTTTCCCGAAATCCCAGCATGATCTTTTGCCATTTGTGAACAGAGATTCTGGATACGTCGTATCCGTTAGACTCAGCCATCCCCATTATTTTCCCGAAGCTCAGAGCCATCGATCTCACAGCTTGTGAGCTTTTTGCGTGGGCCAAGGGTTCCTCAACGGCGAGGATGAAAGGGGTGTGCAGACTAAGCAGCCAGTCCTTTATTTTCACTGTGTCTACTTCTCTTTTCTTAGACACCCATTTTGTAGGCATGACTATCTTGTCGATGACACTGCCATCAAACTTAGCAATAGCGCACAAGCCTCCGTCTAGTCCGTTATCTATGCCTACAATCAAAACAAATTTAGTGTAACTATAAGACCATCGCCTGATGCGGGGGTATACACAAAAATGTTTTTCTTTAGGGTTTGTATAAAAGCCACCTCCTGTGCCGTGGAGGGTTTTACTCGATAGAACGCGCCTTCGAGCTGTCTCGTCTCAAAAGAGAAATCATCTTTCTCAGAGTCCTGAATACGTATCAAGACCTTCGGGTCGTGAACTAATTCTTTTTTTCGAAATAGAGTCATTTTTCCACTATGCTCGTGTCGAGGAAACAGGGAGATGAAGGACCGAGATCGGCATCCATTAGTTGGAGTAGAGCCCCCTTCGCGTCTGCTGCCGAAAGGCCGTGCTGCTCGCGCAATATAGCTATTGCTACCGCGCTGCTGTAGCACGCAACAGGGGGGTTGCCCCCATGTTCAACTATTCCCATTAGAGCATCATCCAGTTGTTTATAAAAAATGACCTCTTCATATTGTGGTTTGAAATGGCTGTTGGCCCCCATAGGGTGGACGCAAGACTTAGACCTCTTTACATAAGGGTCAGCTTTAGGATCATAGTCCCAAGAGAAGTCTTCAAAATTACTGATCATCCGTCTTTAGGTCTATCACTGTTCCGTTTCCCCTATCTGCTTTCTTGTTGTTCAAAATAGAGATGTCTATCTGCATCTTGCTAGCGCCTCCCCCACCTGTCTTAGAATTAAGGCCGAGGTTTCTTCGGATAAGTTGGTCTAACTCAGACAGTTCGCGCACTGATTTAGGCCCCTTTAGATTTTTCATGTGGTCCCGCAACAGGCGAATCCCTGCCGCCGCGATGTAGTGTTGGTATTTGTCCGCTGGGGTGTGTTGCATTTCAGCAAGCTCCATCATGGTTTCATCCTCCACAATTCTAGCATCATGCTTCGCTCGCATAACTGCTTCGTCTGTCATGTTCTCTAGGTTCTCTTCGATGGCATCCGCCAATTCATCTCCTGAACTGGTTGGTTTTTCGTTAGCAACAAGCCCATTTTTCTTTGCAGGTATCCCGCGTTTTTTAAACCATCTACGCACTGTCCCCGCATGGACGCCGAGTTCTCTGGCAATAGCAGAGGTTTTCCAATCTGCATAATGCAGATCAACAGCGCGTTCCTGAATTTCGTCTTTGGAATTGATACCCATGTTATAAGCTTTATTGTATTATAAATATGGCTTTAAAAACTAGCAGGAGCAAGCAGTTACTAGAACCGCGCATAGATCCTGAAACAAAAAAAATGGATGTTGGGGGTTTTCAAATACCACCTACTAGTTTGTTAACCGCGCTTTTATACGGATTCGCGACCCATGAAGAAGTTGTTGTTCGGGAATATTATTTTTGGCGGGTGTGCGATGAGCTTTGGAATAGGGAAGATCTGCATGAAAAATTAATGATCAAACATCCTTGGGCTAAGTTGATGATTCGCGCCGCCCTTGAAAATAAATACTTGGCAGTAGGAGGCAGCGCGTCTTCTGGTAAGTCTCATACTATGGCTGCGTGGGGGATAGTGAATTGGTTGAGTCAACCACAAGACACCCTCGTCCTTATGACATCCACCACGCTTCGTGAAGCTCGTAAGCGTATCTGGGGTAGTGTAATGTCTCTACTGTCCGTGATTGATGACGCACCAATCAAGATTCGGGATTCAATAGGAAATGCTTCTTATGTAAATGAGAAAGACATTTTGATTGAACGGGCAGGACTCTCATTGATCTCAGCGGAGAAGAGTAAAACCAAAGAAGCAGTAGGTAAGTTCATTGGTATCAAGCAGAAGAGGGTTATTCTTATCGGGGATGAGTTATCGGAATTATCCGAGGCTATTCTCAACGCGGGTCTCACGAACTTGAGCAAGAACCCCTCATTTCAAATGATTGGTATGTCTAACCCTAGTAGTCGTTTCGATGCTTTTGGGATTTGGTCTACTCCTAAAGATGGCTGGGACAGTGTTGACACGAACACAGCGGACGAGTGGGACACTAAATGGAATGGTAAGTATCTCCGGCTAGATGGGGAACGATCTCCAAATATTTTGGCGGGGGAAACTATTTACCCGTGGCTCCCGACACAGGAAAAATTAGATGAAGATAAGGCCCTCCTTGGGGTGGAGAGTCGTGGGTATATGCGGATGGTCCGCGCTGTATTTTTTGACAGCGACGAAACAACAGGCATCTACACTGAAAACGAACTGACTACCAGTGGATCTATGCGTCCTGTTGAATGGCAAAGTAGTCCCATCAGTTTGTGTGGTATTGACCCCGCTTTTACTAATGGTGGGGACCGGACAATTATGTATACCGCTCAGTGCGGGTATGATAAATCTGGCCAATACGTAATAGAATTTGGTCAAGCCATTCATTTAAATGATGACGCCACCAATAAAGCTGTTCCGAGGACTTACCAGATTGTCCGGCAGATAAAGGAGAAGTGCGAAAAACTAAAGATTCCCCCAGAGAATGTGAGTGTCGATTCCACTGGTGCGGGCGCTCCTTTTTGTGATGTCTTGGCAGGGGAGTGGTCGAACAGGTTCATGCGGGTTTCATTTGGTGGGAAGGCCAGCGAGAAGAGAGTAAGTGCAAATAGCAAACTGATTGGAACTGAGCTGTATGTTAACAGGGTCTCTGAGCTATGGTTTGTCGGGAAAGAACTTATGAGGACTCGTCAAGTATTTGGAGTTAACTCTGATCTCGCGCAAGAAATAACGGCGCGTAACTATGACATGGTAAAAGGGTCCACCCTACGTATGAAAATAGAGTCTAAGCCGGAGTTTAAGTCCCGCTTTGGCAGGAGCCCCGACCTAGCAGACGCTGCTTTTTTGGCTTTAGATTGCGCCCGACAACGGCTGGGATTAGTCGCTGTTGACCCCCCTGAAGGTGGGGATGGTGCTCCCCTCCGACAGCGGAGGACAATCAAGTCTTTGGGGGGAGCCTTGCAGAATGCTGAAGCGACTCTAGTCGATTGACTTTTAACT
>TARA_R110000824_G_scaffold303879_5_pt1 | contig 17527 bp, 15 predicted proteins | sample TARA_R110000824 | Tara Oceans TARA_R110000824 (sample SAMEA4397747) | marine metagenome | biome: Polar Biome; feature: [MES] marine water layer (ENVO:01000295) within the mesopelagic zone...; material: water (ENVO:00002006), including particulate matter (ENVO:01000060) such...
TTTTTTCTGTGCTTTTGAGGGATCTCCCAACAAAAGCGGTACTTCATGTGGTCTAAATAGACGTTCGTCAATCTCTACATGTTCTTCTATGCTTAAATCTGCGTGGTCAAATACTTCTTGCAGAAATTCTCTAACTGTGTGAGTTTCGCCTGTAGCTATCACATAGTCATCGGGCTCGTCTTGTTGAAGCATGAGCCACATTGCTTCGACATAATCTCCCGCAAACCCCCAATCTCTTTTGGCATCTAAATTTCCAAGATATAACTTATCTTGCTGTCCCATCTTAATGCGGGCAGCGGCAGTTGTAATCTTGCGCGTCACAAATGTCTCTCCTCTGCGGGGGGATTCGTGGTTAAATAGGATCCCTGATGATGCGTGAAGACCATAGCTTTCCCGATAATTTCTAACGAGATTGTGAGCAAAGACCTTCGCGCACGCATAGGGGCTCGCAGGCATCAGCCGCGTAAGTTCGTTTTGAGGATGTACGGGATTGTCCCCAAACATCTCGGATGATGAAGCTTGATAAAATTTCACATGAGGGCAAACATTCCGCACTGCCTCAAGCAATCGCAATGTCCCCATCGCAACAATTTTTGCTGTTTCTTCGGGAGTATCAAAGGAAACGCGCACGTGCGATTGTGCTGCCAGATTGTAAATTTCATCTGGCTGGTAGTCTTGCAGTGTGCGGTAAATATTTCCCGCATCGATCATGTTTCCATATACTAAATCAAAATTCATTATATCTTCAGTACTCTCAAAAATATGATCGATTCGATCTGTGTTAATGAGAGATGTGCGGCGCTTCAGGCCGATCACACGATAGCCTTTTTTCAATAATAAGTCTGCTAAGTATGCGCCATCTTGGCCTGTAACTCCTGTTACCAGTGCAACTTTTTGCTTTTCGCTCATACGCTCAAATCTCCATTTTCTATATACCAATCATAAGTCTTTTTAATTCCCTCTTGAAAGGGCGTAAACATATAACCACCTACTAATTTTAAGAATTTTGTATTATCTCCATCTTTTCTAAATTGACCGTCCGTTTTGCCATTAAATGAAATTGTTACCTTTTTCTCAAGCTGTTGGGTGAGCGCTCTAGCCATTTGTAAAATTGACAAGTTGTGAGAAGGTGCGACAATCAGGGGCTCGCTTGTATTATGATCCGTTAATAACACCGGAAGCACTTCACACAAATCATCTACATAAAGCTGCTGCCGTAGAGGTAGGCCGGAACCCCATAGCTCAATATTATCTCCCCCTTGGGCGGTGGCAACTTTATGAACTAACGCTGCTACAAAATGAGAATTTTCTTTCCCGAAGTGATCGGCGGGACCATACAAATTAGACGGACTAAAAGTGGAATAATTTACACCATACTGTTTTCTGTATGCACAGCTTTGAACATGTAAAGCTCGCTTTGAAATGCCGTATGAAAAATTGGTTTTTGCTGGGGGGCCTTGAAAAAAGCTTTCTTCTTTAAAGGGGTAGTGATCCAATCGATCTGGGTAGGCACATGTGCTTAGCGCAGACAAAACTCTTTCTATGCCTGCTTTGTGGGCGGCATGTATTATGTTGGTATTCATCATTATGTTATTATAATAGAAATCCGCTTGATTGTTTATATTATCTTTTATGCCTCCAACACGCGCGGCGAGATGTAATATGGCATCAGGTTTTTTAGCAGCAATTACCTCGTCGCACTCAGAGGGTATCGTTAAATCATAATCTTTTGAGGACATATAAGTCCACTCCGGTTGATATTTTTGAAGGGTACGCCCAAGAAATCCCGTTCCTCCAGTCACTAAAACATTCATTTAAAATTTAAATTCCTTTTCGAAAAAGTCGCCGCATGCACAGTTTTCTTTAAAAAAGATCTTGGTTTCGTCATTAAACCAATCGTAAATCCAATTGTTCACCAATTCCATAAAGCGCGCATCATCTACTGTACCGAATCCTTCACAATAATGCCATACCTTTATTTGTTTATGGTCACCGGTGAATAACTTATTATCTTTAACATAAAACTGATTCGTAAACTTACCCCATGGTTTTTCCCCAGGCTGTCCACATATATTTCCCTTTGCTCGGGCATTATAAACAACTTTGCTTTCGTCATATGGTCCATCTACGATTCTGGTGGAGTAATCATATTTTCCTGACCATGCAACATAATTTAAGGCTCCCTGATCTTTATATATTGGAAAATTTGAAGAAATTTTTACGATATCAACAATTGCGGATGCATTGTTAAAACAAATGACATCTGAGTTCAGGTGAGTCTCGGAGTCTGGGCACAGGTGTGTGCCGCGAAAATCAGCAATACGATAAGGATAGTCGAGCGTAGGTAGTATATCATGCTCATTGTCATCTAGAAATTCATCCAGTCTGCTACAAGTTATTGTGTCGCCCCCCAATACAATTACTTTTTCATACCCTCTTTCTATCATTAATTCGGCAGCTATCATATATTTGAAGGCGCCAGGTACCACTAAATTTTTGTGTTTTGCCGATTTGAAATCGTTAATGTTTGTGTCGTTTATGTGATATAAGTCGACATCTGGGTGGTGTTTTTTAAAGCTACTTAAGGCACAACCACCGAGTCCTTGATATTTTTGTCCATAAAAATATATTACACAAGCAACACGCATCACCATCTCCAATTGTTTTTATAGTGTTCCACTATTTTGAAAATCTCGTCGTCGAAGTTTTTTTGTGGACTCCAACCAAGTTCTTTTAATTTTCGGTCATTTAGCGCATAGCGAACATCTTGGCCTTCGCGCTCAGTATTAAAATCAACATACTGCTCCCAATTGTCGAGAGTTCCATAAAAAGCCTTAATGATCTTTTTAACCGTCTCAATATTTGTCTGCTCAAAGCCGCCGGCTACATTATAGATCTCGTTGGTTTTGCCAGATTCAATAACTTTTATGACTGCCGCGGCAGTGTCAGCTGCGTGAAGCCAATTTCGAACGGGAGTGCCTCCGTTGTGTAATCTAATTTTCTTTCCTCTCATTAGGTTTTTCACTGCTAATGGTATAAGTTTTTCGGGATATTGGCCCACACCGTAGTTGTTAGTTGGCCTCATAATAATATATTTAATATCATAAGTTCGAGCCCACGCGTGGATTAGCATGTCTGCGCTGGCTTTAGCGGCAGAATATGGATTGCTTGGCTTCAGAAGATCTCGCTCGTCATGAACGCCAAACTCAATATCTCCATATACTTCATCTGTGCTTATATGAAAAAAGATTGGCCTATCATTACAATTAGCCGGCTTAAATCTCACCAAATCTAATAAATTCTTAACGCCGATTATATTACTTTTAATAAAGTTATCACTATTGATAATACTATTTCCAACGTGGGACTCTGCCGCGAAATTTATCACATAATCACAGTCATAAAGTTTTTTTAAATCTTTAATATCCTTTTTCTCAAAAGAAAAATTTGAATATTTATTAAATTCATCCAGCAGCTGAGGATCGGCCGCATATGTCAGTTTGTCAACACCTCGAACAATCCATCCCTTTTCTAATGCTATGCGCGTTGCATAAGCACCCATAAAGCCCAAACATCCTGTGATATATACTATTTTAACACTCACATGATCACCTTGTCAGCGAAGAATGTGTCTACGGCCTGTTTTATATAAGACAGCTTTTCGTCAGTTAGGCCGATATAGGTGCCCAAAAAGAAGGAATTGATTGTTACTAATTGCGCATTTGGGAAGGTCTTGTTCATGTCCCCATATGCTTCTGCCATATGGGTATATCCCGGATGTGCAAGAATGTTGCCTGAAAAATAAGAACGCGTCTGAATCTTTGCGGCCTCTAAGTGGTTTACAATGTCAAACCGCGAGAATGGAGCGTCTTCCTTGATTGTCAGCAAAAACGCGAACCAACAAGGGTTAGCTTTGTCTGTGGCGACAGGCATATGAAAGTATTGCTCATAAGGCGCGAATATGGCCCTTAGCTTGGCCCAGTTCTCTCTACGGGCAGCATCTAGCATTGGAAGCTTCTTAAGCTGCTGTAGGCCCATTGCAGCCTGCAGATCAAGGGGTTTTAAATTGTATCCGATTTCGTCAAAAACATATCGATGATCATAAACCGCTTCGGGATTGCCAGGGAGCCAGTTTTTAAATCTCATGCCGCATGCGGTGCCGCCGGTCACGTTGCCAGGCTTCATAGAATTGCAGTAGCAGGCACGACCCCAATCACGGATGCTCGCTAAAATCGTGCGTGTCTTCTGGCTGTTGGTTGCAATGAAGCCGCCTTCCCCCATCGTCATGTGGTGGGCAGGGAAGAATGAACATGTCGACATGTCTCCATAGGATCCTAGCTTCTTGCCGTTGTAATATGAGCCCAAAGCATCGCAGGCATCTTCCAGAAAAACTAAATCATACTTTTCAACGAGGGCCATCAATCGATCCATGTCTGGTGGGTTTCCCAATACATGTGCGAACATGATGCCCTTAATATCGGGATCGTTTTCTAGAGCTTCTTCTACCTTGTCTAAATCCAAATTAACGCTGGGTAATTCAACATCCACAAACACCGGCACAAGATTGTGCTGAATAAGAGGATTAATGGTTGTTGGAAAACAAACCACTGGTGTGATAATTTTATCGCCGTCTTTTAACTGTTTCGTAAAGCGGCGTGATTTGGTTGCTGCAACCATCAAGAGATTTGCGGAACTGCCCGAATTGGTGAGGGCCCCATGCAGCTTGCCCAAGTGCTTAGGAAATTCAACTTCAAAATTTCTACCCTGTTTTCCAAAAATCATCCAGCCGCTCAACAATACCTGAACTGCTGCAAGGTATTCTTTTTCGTCGAAGACCGGTCCAGAGTAGGAGACCCAATCATCGCCAGGGTTCCACACCTCTTTCTCGTGTTTGTCGGTGATATATTCGTGAACTAGCTCTAGAATGTTTTGTAATTTGTCATCGGTAGTGTTCATATACTTTTCTTATTCCTTTCTCCAAACCAAGGAGTGGCAAGTGTAAATCTGCTAATTTCTGACCTGAGCCTGTGTAAGACGTGCTCGGTGTCTTGTTCTTGATCATAACATCGTTGGGGGCGCGCGTCAAGCTTTTTATTTGAGTGGCTATCTCTGATAAGGTATACTTTTCCAAATATGTCATATTAATGTCCTTGGGCAGATCTTGACTATGATTGTTGATGTAAAACCTGATGACCTTAAATAAATCCTCGATATAAAAAAAGTCCATTTTTTTATCTTGATGAACAATAATGGGCTTATTATCACGAATATTCAAAAATGCGCTTCTTATAAATCTTTCAGGATTCTCACTAATACCAAAACACCCAAAAAGTCTCATATTAACAATGTTGCCTATTTTGTGAATTTCTCGTGCTATTATATTTTTAGAATAACCATAATAATCTAGAGGATAGCTATCATATAATTTATTCTCTTTTGAGCACGAGATATCATACCTTCGATCAAATTCGGCGCCGGAGCCAAAATTAATCATCATTTTAAACTTATCTGCGTGTTTGGATAGATTTTTAAACATAACGAGATTTTGACAAAAATCAGAAAAAGTATCTTCTCCGGCGCGGCTTCCACCCTTTATGGCAGCATGAACAACTACATCAATTTTATTTTCTTGAAAAAAATCATCTACTTGTTTTTCATTGGCAACATCTAAGGTTTTTCTACATGTAGATAATATAGCGTGTTCGGTAGTTGAAAAAAAATCTACCAACTCTCTTCCAACAAACCCATTAGTACCAGTTATTAAGATATTCATTTGAACCTTTTCATGAAGTCCGTATGCGGATTCTATGATTGAGGTTTACGCTCTTTTTTATCCCTTGTACCACGTCTTACTGTAACTGTGTTTGGTGTTGCGCTGTGGTTGGTCGGAAAGCCCTGATCGGTTTCGTATATAATCTTTTCGTGCTTCCAGTTTCCTCCACCAAGCAGTGTCTCCAGTTCCTCTTCCTTAATCGCATAAAAGTTCTCTTCGGAAGGAAATTGACCTTCTCTGACTTCCTTGGCATATTCTTTCAAGGATTCCTGCATGATTTGGCCTGCTTCGCAGTATCTTTTAACAAACTTGGATTTGAATTCCCAAAAAAGACCCATCAAGTCATGAAAAATAACCAGTTGTCCGTCTACTTTGTCCCCTGCTCCGATTCCATATACAGGTATAGATAAACTATTGGAAATCATTTGGGCTGACTCACGGGGCATGCCCTCCAAGAGTAAAAAGGAACAGCCGGCCTCTTGCAGTTCGAGAGCCTGTTGTAAAATAATTTCTGCCTGCTTTGCTGTTTTACCTTGAACTCGATAACCTCCCAGTTTCGCCCTAGTATGGGGCGTCAAGCCTAAGTGGCTCATAACCATGATCCCCGAATCGGCAATTGCCTTAATCCGGTCGATCATGGCTCCCTCTACCTTAACACAGTCCATACCAGCGCAGACAAAACGCCCAGCGTTTTCGACTGCGGATTCGTTAGAGATCTGATATGACATATACGGCATATCACCAATAAGGAAAGCATTTTTTGCTCCTCGCGAAACAGCCTCGCTGTGTCTTATCATATCATCCATTGTGACTGGGATGGTTGTCTTGTACCCTAATGTTGTCATTCCTAGCGAATCTCCAACTAGAATACAGTCTACTCCTGCACCATCGGCAATTCTTGCCTGTGGGTAATCATATGCTGTTACTAGAACGGTTTTGTTCCCCTCTCTCTTTTGCCTTCTTAATTTTAAGACTGTAACTTTTGTTTTGCTATCTGCTGCCATTGGTTTTCTCCTTTTTTAAATATTTTATTGTTCGAACCAAGCCTTGGGTTATTGTTGTTTGTGGCGTCCAGCCGGTTTGGAAAATTAATTTCTCATTGGTGCCACAAATATATTTGGGAAAATTTTGCCTATCTAACGATTCATCAAAAGATATGATAGATGTTGTATCACAAAAATTATAAACAAAATTTATTATATCTTTGATTCGATATTCTTGACCCGAGCACACATTAAAAATGCCGTGACCTTTTGAGCCTATAAGCTTATAGATTCCATTTACAAAATCTTCAATATAGATATAATCTACCACGGAATCGCAAGAATTTAAAACCAAATCTTCATTTTCTAAGCATTTTGATATAATATTGGGTATGAGTCTGGTTTTTACATCGTTCTCTCCATATACATACGATGGTCTAATCCAAAGCCATTTAAAATTATGTTTTTCGCACAAGTTTTTGGAGTAGAGATTAAAAGTATATTTTGAAATTCCATATAAGCTGCTTGGGTTCTCTTTGTCCTCTTCCGTTGATTCGGTATGTTTAACCCCATATTCTGCCATGGTCCCAATACACACAAAATACAAACTTTCCATCTCGGTTAATATTTTTAATAAATCTAAGCCATGCTTAACGTTGTCAAATTGTTCAATGTTGTTAATATCTTTGTATGCGTTCGCCCCAGCCCAAGCACAGTGTATCACTACGTCTGGCTCGAATGAGAGAATTTTTTCCCTAAGTGAGCTAATTTCTTCTAATTGCATACTATCGAAACTAACATTACTAAATTTTTTTAAATTGTTATTATTGGTCGATAATGCGTATATGTTGTGGCCATTTTTTGAGAATTTTTCAACCAAATTTCTACCAATGAATCCGTTAGCGCCGGTGATTAAAATGTTCATTATTCTTCTATCGCCTTTACTATCATATTAACATGAAACTCCTCTCTTGTCAAGAAAGGATACATATCTTCTAAGGGTTTTGATACCATGCTTCCATCTGGCAGCTTTTTTGCGCTCAGGGTGGGCAACACTTGATCCCATTTCTTGCACATCACTTCACATATAACTGGGCCTTTGTGGGCCATAACCTCTGACATACGTTCTTGTAATTCTGTGTTGTCCGACATCGAAAAATATTTAATACCGTAGGCTGCAGCAATTTTTTTTGTATCTGGAAACGATACTCCACTGTTCTTGTCGGTGCCTATGAACCGATCTTCGAAATACTTTCGTTGGGTTGTTCTTATCGACAGATATCCATCGTTATTTAAAATAAACAATTTAATTGGCAATTCATAATGAACGATTGCCTGCAATTCTTGAATGTTGGTCTGAAAGGAGCCATCGCCGGTAACGCCTAACACTTCACCGCAGTTCTTGGCGAACGATACCCCTATACATGCCGGAATGGTGAAGCCCATTTCAGCTTGGGCGCCCGATGTGATATACCTCTGATCTTCTTCTATTTGTAAGGCCTGTGATGGAACATAATACGCAGACCCCGCATCTCCTATAACTACTGAATCCGACTTAAGTGTTTCAGAAAGTGTTTTCATAAAGTAATATAAACTTATTCCATCTGTGTCGTCCTCGTGCTCTGTCAAAAATACGGGCCACTGATTTTTCCACTGTAAGCATTTGGAGGACCAAGAGTCGCTGCCTCTATACTCGCTTTTGGTCTCGTTGATGAATTGCTTTGCATCCATGTGTATGAACATATCAATGTTAATTGTTTCTTTTTTGTGTTCCTCCGGATCTATGTCGACAACAACCAATTTAGCTTCTCTAGCGAATAATTCGTATTTATAGCCGGTCGAGGGTACACTCAGGCGCGTTCCGATGGATAGAAGTAAATCAGAATTTTGCATGGCAAAATTAGCTGCCCTGTTTCCTTTAATGCCTATCCTACCAATGTTCAGTGTATGAGAGGAGGGAAACAGATCGACCCCCAAAAAAGTGGTGACTACAGGAATGTTGTGTTTTTCGGCAAATTGTTGTAATTCTTTTTCTGCTCCAGATAGCCTAACGCCATTGCCGGCAAGGATAACTGGGCGCTCTGAACTTTCTAATAACTCTTCAAACTCTCTAAGGTCCGCGTGAAGAACTGATTTTTTCTCTTCAAAGCGGTCTATGGTGTTGGGGTCTATCAGTGCTCCCTGAATATCCATCGGAATATCAATCCAGACAGGGCCGCGGCGGCCTGTTGATGCCATATGGATGGCTTTATCCAAATGATAGGCTATGCTCTGTGGATCATTAATCATTACGGCATATTTTGTTATTGAACTAACAATGTCTATTATGTTGGCTTCTTGAACCCCAAACTGTCTCAACTTGGCGGTAGCGTTATAACATGTCTGCATCTTGTTAACTTGACCAGAGATAAATATGCAAGGTAGGTTGTCTTGCCATGCGTCAAGAAGACCAGTAATACAATTTGTACTGCCGCAGCCGGTCGTTGGCATCACAACTGCAAAGCTATTTGTGTATTTCGCGTATGCTACTGCGGCCATGGACGAAGCTTGCTCGTGATGGCTGCATACTGCTTCTAGTTTTTTATGCTTAGCCACGCTATCGTTTAAAAACATCGCTCCGCCACCGGTGAGGGTGAACACATGCTTAACTCCAAGCTGAGAAATTCTTTCTGCTACATAATCAACGACTCTAATTTTCTTATTCATTTGACCACTTTTGTTTCCAATGCTCTCTAATCTTAACATCTACTTCGGAAAATTCTCTCTGCATACCCCAGGTGGATTGCTCTTGATGCCATCTATAGTGGTACCCAAGCCACCTAGGAACAGGATAGATAAATAAATTTTTATCTGCAAATTCAAAATATAAATTATAGTCGCCGGCGCCTAGGTATTTTTCTCCCTTCCACTGAATAAGACCTTCATCATACAACTCTCGGGAATAAACAACACTGGGAGTGGTTACTGGGCAATCTTTAAACAACCTCTCTTTGAATTCTGATATGTTTTTATAAGAATGCCCCAACAATCCCTTGTGTCTTTTCTCGCTGTCTATTCCCATTATGGGAGACTGTAAAAGCTTTATTCTGTGGGTATTCCCGGATAGAATTTGAACTATGCTTTCTACGTAATCTTTACTAATATAATCATCGGCCCCTAAAACTGTGAAGTAGTCCCCAGTAAAGATTTTTAATGCGGCTCCTACGGGCTCATCCCAGGCATATTTATATAGATTAGGTGCAGTTAGAATTTTTAAAGTTGGATATTGCATTTGAATGTCTTTTAGTGTCTGATAGCTATTATCGGTACTCTCGTTGTCCACAACGATAACTTCTACATTTTCATAAGTTTGGTGCAACGCGGATTTAAGAGATTCTTCTATCCACTTTTCTGCATTGTAACATGGTATTATTATAGTAAATTTCAAGTTCATGGCATTGATAATTTTTATAAGCTCATTATTTGCTTGAGCATTTTGGACAACCTAATCTTTGATTCATGTTCTGCGAGGAATCTCTGATGGCCGGCGGAGGCTATTTTTTCAACAACCTTTGAATTCTTTAATAAAAATTCTACCTTTTCGGAATACTCCTCCGTATTTTTAAAGGTCAATATTTCCTTATCAATTTCAAAAAACTGTTCAATGCCCGGATGGTGTTGAGTTAAAAGAAGGGCGGCGCCGGCCGTCACCTCAAATATTCTTTGTTTCATTTGTGTCTTTTTATCTGGATCGTTTTCATTGATGCTCAGGTTTATACCTATTCGGCTGCGTGCATAAACTTCCATCATTTGTTTATGGGAAATGTCAAAAAACATCTTTACCGGAATGTGTTGGCTGGCATCGAAAAAATCCTTGCGCGTGGGCGTTGGGGCGCCCATAAAGGAAATGTCTATATCTTTCTCTTCATGTTTAAGGGGAGGATATAGGTCAATGTTTACGTGCCAATTTCCTAATATTATATTAGAATATCCAATGTTTTTATAGCGCACCATGTAGGACGGCTCAGGAGTAGAACAAGTATTAAAAAAATGACACGCTATCCGAGAAAAATCTTCAAATCTCCACGTGTCATCGCAAAAAAAGTTATATGTTTGTGTGCGTCCTGACGCGGTTTCATTTTCAAGATGGGACCATGGCTCTGCGGGAGCAATGCCGGGATTTCCAGTAAGACAGCAAAATATCAAATCAGGTTTAAATGATTCAACAACTTTGTTGAAATCTTTCTCTATGGGATCGACCGTGTCATAAAAAAACACTTCGTGACCAAGGGACCGCAGGGGTAGATAAATGTTCCAGTGTCCTCCATCTATCTGCTGTCTATATGTTTTATTTGTTACTAAGAGTATTTTCATGAAACTTCTTCTATTTTTTCATTTAAATATTTGCCACCCTTGCGGCCATACCAAACTACTTGACGAGCAAACTCTTTTCTATTTTTAAAAAATTTAGGAGATTTTGAAATTCTATATTCCTTTTGAAGAGGGAATTTTATTAAATTTTCTGAGATGCCATTTTTTACGCTCTCGACAAATTCAACAAAATTATAACTCAATCTCAAGTTAACAAATTCATTATCGTCCTGATGCTGAACAATTATCTCTTTTTGCAACCATATTAGTTCCTCAAGAAAATCGTTTTCAAGAACAAAGTCGTTTTTCTCTGCAAAAAAGCGTACGAAGTTGGTGCTCTCATAATAAAAAAGATTTATTTTATTTAATAGCCTCAACAACGTTGCTTCTTCGGGGGGCCATACTATATTAAGTTCATATTCGGGCACATCTTGGCCATGGCTTTGGCCAGCTAAGATATTGTTGATACTATTGTTTATCTCGATCAGCTCTGTTCCAAATAAGGACTCTGGGTTTTCTTCTGCGTATTCAATTAATGCGGAGTAAAAATCACTATATGTACAATTATATTTATTAGCTAGCACAATTGCCACATACTGGAGCAATCCCAGCGTGTGGAACGCCTGTATAACCCACGAATATTGAAAGCTTTTTATCCAGTCTTTTTTGGGCATTTTTTTTGTTTCCACCACTATATGCTCAGTTTCTTGAATCTGTTCATAGGGCGTCTTATCGACATGTGCTTGAAAAACAGGCACTTCAATTGTCTTAATCCCGTGCTCTTCTATGTAATTCTTAGAGCCCATTTCGGAATTCTCCAAAATTGTGCAATTATAAATATTAATTTGACTATGTTGGCCTCCCCACAGCAATGTGTCTAGACCGGCCATAAAAGATTCTTTCGTCTCATTTGGTAGAGGTAAAATGATCTCTGTGTAGGTGGGAATTGAAGACTTATTGAACCGATTCATGAGATCTTTAAATTTGTCCATTCCTATATTCTTTCTCTTTATTACACCCAGAACGTCTTCGTTCATGCTTTGAACGCTCATCGAGGTACCTTTGGCCATTTCTGCATCGTTTAGAATCTCAGAAATTTGATATACTCTTTCGTTGCTATTTTTGGCATTGCAAACTCTAAATTTTATTGGATAACCAGTCTTCTCTTTTGCTACAACAAGAGCGCTTGCTATATCTACGTCTCTTTTGAAAATACCAAAGTTGGCATCACAACCAAACACTAAACCAATCTTATTTTCAGAAAACCAATCAATCTCCTTTAAAAGTCTTTCTTCAAGAGGGAACTTTCTAATTTTATTAAAATACTCGCTACCCCAGACACAAAACGAGCATCTATATGGGCAGCCGCGGTTGGTCTCCCAAGACACTTGCCAAACCACATCTTCGGTCAGTAATTCAGAAAATGTCCCATCCAAATAGGGTGATGGAATCTCACTCAATTCTATGGCGCGCGGGCGTCTAGACATGTGAGTAATCGTATCGGTTTTTTTGTTGTTGTACGACACCCCTTCAATTTCGCCATATCTCTTATCTTCCAGGTATTGTTTTAAGATTTCATGAAAGACTAGTTCACCTTCTCCGTGACACAGAATGTCTACAAACGGGTGCTCTTTAAAAAAGTCATCTGGCAAATCTGGAATCTGAGGGCCGCCTAGGATCACGATACAGTCTGGATTGTGTTGTTTGACTTTTTCTGCAAAGGAGAGGTTAAATTTCCAATTCCACATATAGCAGGCTTGGGCAACGATGTCTATCTTTCCTATCTTTTTAATTTGCTCATCGATGGATTCTTCTTGTTTATAAATGAATTTTAAAAAATTAAAATTTTCTTTGATTTCATCGAATTGATTAACATATGATTGGAGGAGCCCCACACTATAGGGAATAAAATATTGATTTCCATAAGAACTGTTTGTTTGAACTAATTGTATATTATATTTCATCTTCAACTCGCATCATATTGTGAATTTTTAAACGAAAGCATCGCCTTAACTCTGTTGATGTACGTGTGATTTTCTAAAATGTTTTGTCTGTTTTCTTCTTTTATGTCGTTTAGTTCTTTTTCTGACAATGACAAATAATCTTTGGCAATCTGCACGATTTCATCTGGATCTAGAGAAGTTCTGAGGTTTGGGAAGATGCGATTTAATTGACCTACTGTGTCAGATACAAGACAACCGTTTAACCCCAAAGATTTAAATGTTCTCTCGTTCGTATCACAGCCTAAAGTTCGTTGATACGCATCGTGAATGTTTAGCGTCATTTTGCTGTTGTACAATAGCTTGCATTCTTGTTCGTGCGTCAAATTCTTTTCTATGAAAAATCCACACTTTAATCCTGATTTCATAAACTTAGAAAAGATATCAGTCATTATTTTTCTTTTTTCATTAAAGCCGTTGTTGGCCCAGCCGCCAATAAAAGATATATCAAATTCTTTATATTTATCATCTTTTATTTCTTGATAAGCAACTGAATCATACGCTAGTGGAATTGTGTTAACCTTTTTCCACTTACGCCATCCAAATTGACTGCCGGATGAGCCGAAATCATCATCTGCAAAGGCCCATAAAAAAACATTGTCCATTTGATTTAAAGCAGTAATAGCTGAGGCGGACGCGCCACACTTAAAATTTAGATGGTGGCCCCAAGGCGCAGGGAATGCATTTGGCTGGGCGGAAACAAATGATTTATAGCTTTTATCTAGAATCTCTAAGCATCCGTCTCCGGCGTCCTCCCCGGAGGCGGCGAAGTCGGGTATCATGACCATATATTCTTCACCACAATCTTCAAAGACCTCAGATAGCAACTTATCTGCGGGGATTATTACAACCTCGTAACCTAATTTTTTCCAAGCATTCCGATATCCCTTATATATCCACTTATTAGCGGAATGTGGATAATCACATATATATATTTTCATTTCGTATATCCTCTTGGTGGTTTATTGTTTTATAGATTTAAGAATTGTTGTACACGGTTAATATATGTGTGATTGTCTAAAATTAAATTTCTATATTTATCTCTGATTGACTCTAAATCATCATGATGCATCTGGAGATAGTGTTGAGACAACTCCAGCATCTGCTGAGGCGAATCACATACCGGAAGGTCGGGAAAGTGTTTTGGTATAAACCCTTCTCTATCACTGACCATTATACCATTGCAGCCTAGGCTTTTAAAAGTTCTTTCATTGGTGTCTGAGGTGGCCAATATTCTTTGGTAATTGTCGTGTATGTTCAGACAAACTTTGCTATTAAAAAGTACCATGTTTTCCTGTTCGTGGCTTAAGTTTTTATCAATAAAGATTCCAACTTTAAGATTGGCATGTTGAAATTCTTTGAAATAATTTAACATTATTTTAAATTTTTCGTCAAAGCCGTTGTTGGCTCTTCCGCCCACATAACATACATCAAATGCATAATTATTGTTTTCGAGGGGCTTGTAACTCATAGAATCATAGGCAAGGGGAACCGTGTTGATGGTCTTCTCCCACTTGTGGTAACTGATGGGGTCCTCGGATCTTTGTATGTCGAATGTCCAATAAAAAACATTCTCCAGGTTGTTTAAGTTTTTTATAATATGATCGGGACAGTGGCATTGAAAATTTGGATGGCGCCCCCACGGATCGGGAAACGAATTTGCATTTATAAATAAAAATGTTTTTTCTGACTTTTCCATGGCGCTTAATTGGTTTGAATTGCTAATCACGGCGTCGACACACATTAGATAATATTTTTCATTAAAGTTTTTGATTTCTTCCAAATTATTGTAGTAGTGTGTTGTGTAGCCTAGACTTTCCCATGCGTTTTTATATCCTTCATAAATCCATTTACCGGCTGCTACATCATGATGTTTAATAAACACATTTTTTACTTTCATTTTAGTTCCTCTAACACAGTGTTTTTTATCGTCGTTCTTTTCTCGGCCATATAGTCAATAAGCTCATTGCCGCGTTTCGTGTACCATGATTCTTTTGTTGCGCCAAGCATCTTGTTGGTTATCGTCTTCATTCCCATCATTCGGGCCTCAACTGCGATTCGGGATAGAGTCTCAGGAGTTTTTGGGAAAAACACAAAGGTGTCATTGGCGCCCAAAGATAAAAGAAACGTTTTATAATCGTTATTTGCGATCAAATCGTAATTCAAATTTTTATGATTGCAATAAGAAACGGCTTCAAGCGTGTTTTTGTGTTCTATATGAGAGTGCAAAATCGAACATCTTTCTTTTTTTGGTTGAGATGCAATCGTGCGCATAAATTCCAAACTATCGAGAGACCAAATATTACCACTTAAGTTGATCAAGTTGTCAAGATGCAGGTTTTTTTTAACTATATCATAATGAAACTTAGATTGACACAAAACTGCGGCGGCTTGTTTATAAAATTCATAGTTAATGATCGCCTCTTTCGGAGCTAAGAAATCTTCAAAGACAGCGGGATCGCGTGTGGTTAAATATTTATGATCGTGTTCATATATTATGTATCGTTTGTTATATAAAGCCTCAATACAATTTGGACGCAGGTTAATAAAATTGGCGACAATAAATCTACTATCGTAATTTTCTTCGATAAACGATGAATTTACCAAGTGGCTTTGTATTTTAACGACTTCAAAGCCATCTAATTTAAGAATTTCAATTAATTCTTCATTATTCAGTTCACCGCCGCCTAATATGTGCTCCGTGAAAAAGTCTGCTATAAAAACCAATTTCATTCTGTTTGTTCAATATCTAACGACTCCAGCCAGTTTTCAATGTCAAATTGTTCCTCATCAAGGCCCATTGCGCTAATAAAGGCCTTATACATTTTCTGCTCCTCAAATCTCTCTTTAGTCTCCTCTGCAAATTCACAAGCTTTCAGCGCGTGGCTATCTTTGTTTTGGTTTTTGATATCTTCATAGCACTCGCGCATTTGAGCTTTCGCCGATACTTCTCGCGGGAATGCCCACATGGATTCTTTCATAATTACTCCATCCCACACGGCATTCTCCGGAACGGGTTGTAAATCAAAGGCCACATTATAGAAGTGATTTTTTCCTTTTTCATCACACAAAAAGTCTAGTTGTCCGGACCAGCCGGTTGCAACCACAGGAATGCCACTGTATGCTGATTCAAACAGAGGGAGCCCAAACCCTTCCCCATGAGAGAAGAGAACAGAGGCTTTTACCTTGGGGTGGTGATAAATAGCGTGAATTTCTTCATCGGTCATATCTCCGTGCAATAAGTATACTTTACATTTTCTCTCGGGTGGGGCGTCTTTAAGAACTTGCGAAATGTTATTAAAAGTGTGATCGCGGTCCATAACACAGTTCTTCGCTATGTTCGTTTTTACAATAAGACCCACTTCATCGTCCTTGAACTCCTCCACAAACCATTTGATAGTATTAAGAACATTCTTGCGAGGGCCCAGTTGGGCTACACAAACGAAATTAATATCACACTTTAAATCAAGCTCTACGGGAGGGAGTTCTGTATAATTCTTGACTGGGTAATTGACTGCTTCTATCTTATCAGCGGAAACTTCTAAAACAACCTCTTCTTGTGTTTGTTCATTAACCCCTTCATAAGATGTGGTGGCATACACATGTTTAGAATGACTAGAAACAACGATAATCTTATCCATCAGCGCTGCCTTCTGCAGCCAAATTGGTGCTACTTTCGTGGTCTCTATTCCTGCTGTATATCCAATGTTTATCGGCGCTATCTTCTCAAACTCATTTGGAATGGTCACTTGCAAAGACATGTCAAATTGGCCATTGTTTTGAATATAGCTAATAGTCTTTTCGATGGAGGTGTCTATCCATTGGCGCTCTGGCCCAAAATCACTTATCCACGATGTGTGGCCCCACCCCAAAGGTTGAATATAAATATCGAACAGATCTTCTCTGCTGCGTAAGGATCTTAGGGCGAATCGTGATTGTTCGCCATAACCCGAGCGTGTTAAAATAGGAGCCTTAAGAAGTATTTTTTTTCTCATGCCACCTCCATCAAATGCCATCGGTCATAATTTTTTCTTGTGTCCCATGAGCCATATTCTTCTATTATTCTGTCCATTTTTTCAATCCATGTGTTTTCATAATTCTCAAAATTATAATTTCTTTTTACATGCTCAAGGCATTCGGCTGAAAGCTTCTTGTACTTGGGCGGAGATAAGTTCAACGCCTTTTTCATCACCTTGTTGAAGTCTTCTTGCGCGATTCTATCCTCATAGATATAAGGTACTTGCAGAGAGCCAATTACCGCCTTAGAGGCAGGTTGAATACCCCAGCCAAACCAGTTTTCTCCATCGGTAACTTGTTCTTGCAAACCTCCGGTCATGGTAACAATAATGGGGGTGCCGCACGAAAGTGATTCTACTCCTGAAAGACCAAACCCTTCTGCGTCACTAATTGCAAGTGTATAA
>TARA_R110000824_G_scaffold391156_1_pt1 | contig 17482 bp, 24 predicted proteins | sample TARA_R110000824 | Tara Oceans TARA_R110000824 (sample SAMEA4397747) | marine metagenome | biome: Polar Biome; feature: [MES] marine water layer (ENVO:01000295) within the mesopelagic zone...; material: water (ENVO:00002006), including particulate matter (ENVO:01000060) such...
TGGACTGCTACTAACAGTTCACCACAGGTGGCTGTATCAGTAGCATCCAGAAGCACAATGTAAAAACCAATCTCATCATGAGAGGCAGAAGTACTTTCATTCTTCTGGGCAAAGTTACCCCCAGCCTTGGAGAGACGTACATCTGCTTGGCTAATCGTCAGACCCGTCTCTGCAGTCTTTCCATCTGTCTCATCCAGGAAAGGGCCATGTCGAAATGTATAGGCTGTGGACTGCTTAAGGTACATCTACTTATTCCTCATTTGTTGGTAAGTATTAAGGGCCATCGGGACTGCATCTGATCCCGCTGCTGCATTAGGGATCTCAAGATAGGCTTGGGAAATATAAACTGAGTCCATCATATCGTCATCAGTAAAAGCAATACGTAAGAAAACATTGTCATAAGAACTAATAGTCCCGGTAGTATTAGTTGGTGCATAGGTTCGAGTCGTATATGAACCCACCCCTGTTACGTCCAATGACTCCTGCATTCTAACAGTACTTCCCTCCATTAAACTAACCGTTAAGGTAGCACTTGAAGAACCAGCATCTGTATTGTAACGATAAATTAATTTATGGCCTGTGGTCACTCCGGGGTCACTTAAACCATTTGTAAGTTCAAGATCAACTTCAGCGTCACCTGAAGATCCATCGCCAGTTATATAGTCGCTATCACTCGCAGACGACTCATCAATTGCGGAGAAAAAGATTGGGGAACCTTCACTTTCATCTGTCGAAGACCAATTCCCATCGTCAGCTTTATCACCAGTAGGTCTTCCGTATTGTGCCATTACACTCGCCTCTTCTCTACGAAGTTAACCTTCTGCTTGATGGACATGTCCGAGGAAGGACGAACACCCTGGCGAGTACCAGACATGCGCACTGGCATATGATCACCTGCCAGCTTGTGCATTGCTCTCCAGGAATGGAGATGTTGTAGTCGCTTGGGGTACTCGTAGAACCTGGAAGTTCCTGATCGAACCCTGCGATCTAGCTCATGCAGATGGCCCCAACGGACTGGTCGTAGCTTTGCCATTTCCATTTCCTTGAAATCTGTTGGACATTTCTGTGGGCATCCCAGTCCCTGCAAGACGACTTGCTTCTGCTGCCTGAGCCTGACGAACATCTTCCTTCATCTGGTCTTCACGTTCTTCTGCCTTGGCAGTTAAGCCAAAGGGAATGATCTCGTATTTTGCGTGATCATCACCAAAGTTCATGCGTACCAAGTGTCGGAAGATTTGTTGATCTGCATCAGAGATTAACCACTGAACCATTTCCTGGAGGACAGAGAAGAATGCTTCCTCGGGAACCTGCCTACCTGTGGCTGCTCCGAATCCTCCACCACCGCCTTCGAATACTTCAGGGGGAATTCCCATACCTTCGAAGAGTTCTTCCTTGAGACTGTTCCCGTATTCCAGGAGCCCTGCGGGAATTGAATTGGGCGCTGGCGGTGCGTACTCCCAACTACGGATGCCATCGGATGACATGGTGTTGGGGAGAGTGAGTGTTCCACCAGTCCGTTTCTTCTCGATCATCTCCCTGGCTAAATCTTTATTGGAGACAGCAATGCCTTCCTTGGTGCGAGTAATTCCTGGGGGATGGTACATGACCCCACCCTCGAAGGCATTCTTATGGAACCAGAGTCTGCGGATGTCTCGATACCCACCATCGGACCATGCTTCCCACCAGGGAATGTGTGCGCCAAACAAACGAGAGAGTCCGTACCAGGGATGTCGATCTCTCCAATGAATGTGCCAGAACCCCTTGGGGATTCCTATGAACATCTTTTGACGAGCAGCATCTCTACCTTTCTGGGGGACATCTCGAACTGTGAAGCCAATCAAGATCCCACCCTTGGTGACTGCCCGACAGTCCAGGGAATGAATATCCTTGATGATATCAAAGTGAATCTGACCTTCGACAACTCGGTACATAACCTCGCTGGCTGAGTAACCCCACTCGACTGCCTTTAATGCACGGGCTGCTGAGTTTCTCCAGAAGCGGGTAATGTTAGCTACCAGGAATTCCTTGATATCCTCGTCCTCAGTCTCAACCTTGAATCTGGCGTTGGAAAGGATTGGTCCCTTGATGAGCCAAAGACCAAAGATGACTCGGGGATCAGACATCATCTCCCGGATAACTGAACCACTAAAGACAGGACGGTTCCTGGCAAACATAAACATGCCCCAGTAACCATGAGGCATGTAGTCTGCAGTGATTGCAGGACCAAGTAATTGTTTAGCATCCATTAGTGTACTTCTTCCCCTGATTTCATTTGTTCCATGATGAAGCTGGTTTTGGCTTTATCTGCTTGGTCTTCGTCCCCAGTGGAGAGAAGAATCAAATCAAATAGCTTATCTGAATCAAGAGGCACTTTCATGTTACGTGTCCGTAACTCACGCCTTGCTATGACTCGGGGAATCTCCATGTATAGTAATTTGCATTGTAAGGGGTCTAGCTCGAAGGCGTTGATTCCGAAGATGTCGATGATGTCAGTGCATCGTCGAATTTTTTTTTGAGGGACCACATCACACTAGTGGCTTCTCGTGCAATGAAATATGCTTCTGTATCCCCCAGGTCACAAGCAAGATTAGCTACCAGAAGTTCTTTAAATTTTGGTAACCATTTCTTAACTGCATCCTTGTCGTCGTCTACATCTACATCTTCCTGTGCTTGGGAAAGTAGATCGTCAAGGTAAACTGCTTCTTCCTCAAAGACTGTTTTTCCATCACTATCTAAAAGACGTATTCTTGTAGCGTCAGGTAATTGAAATGTTTTGGGCTCAGACATATTCTTTCCTTTAGGTTGATTGGTTACTCAACATACCAGAACTTACTTGCTTAGATAATTTCTCTATCTCCGTATGCACTTCACCATTTGGGCTGTTATCCGCATTATACAGAATGTCCCAAGTAGTTAAATACACGGGTAGTTCTCCCTTGGCTACTTGTGACACTGTAGACTTTTTAGAAATCCGGTATAAAGTACAGTTTCCCCCCCATTTTAAAGTAGAAGGCGGTATTCTCGTATAGCCCATTTGATAAGCATAGCCTGTGATACGTATTAAATGTTGCGGGGGTCCGAGAGATTGTATCTTGGGTCTGTCAGCACTTGCTAATTCATTATTTTTAGATACTGCCCGATACCTTGTCCCACCCTCATCCAGAGTTTTAACAGTGTCTTGAGCATAGTTATTGGATGAAGTTTGCCCCATCCTGGTGTGCATTACCGTTCTACCCGTCTCCATATGTTCATAGTTGCAGACATACCCTAAAAGTTTAATATCACCACCACCTTTGGCACCTGGAACTCCTCCAGAACCGCTGGAGCCTGAAGCACCAGCCAAGGTTCCATCTGTAGGGTAAAAAGTGGAACCTATTGTGGGTTTATAGCCCTTCGTAGTTGCGTTTGGAGTTGCACCTGTTGGTCGACGACCCTCCCCATCTCCATTGTAACCATCGTCCTTCTTAGGGATGCCAAATTTTGCAGCAGGAAGATCTCTAGGATTGCAGTAATCATACGTGATATCCTTATCCCATACTGGATCACGATGTTGAGGGATAGAGCCATAGTAACTGCCCTCTCTACCCGCTAACTCTTGTCCCCCAAGTTCACCTCGTCTACCAAATGGTTGACTCTTTACATTACTAACACCTTGAGTGGGGGTAGCAGAAAAATAACGTCCTCCCGTATAGTCTAAATATTTCTGCCATTCTAGAATATTTTTACGTCCCGTAGGGCCTTCTGGATGCAGGATCTTTGATGTCTCAAAAATAAAATCAGGCATACAGAAAATTATGTATGAAAAGCTAAAATCAAAACTACGACCATACAAATCTTCTTTTATACTAATCTTGTCTGGCAAGAACGTGGCACCTCCCTCTGCCATAGATTTTTTTATAGCCTTAGTGGCATCTACACTTCTAATTTTCCCAGGAACCTTAAGATGTCTTGTCGGGTCTACTCCCCCTTTTGATGCGTTAGACCATATCTTCTGATCCAGGATTTCTTTGAAAGCAACCCAGGCCCATCTACGACCATGCTTTTGGGGTTCGCCTTTCACTCCATTAAAACCAACTGATGCAGATACATTCTTAGGTAATGTAATTGTTGCGTTAATGGTACAGTCCCATTTAACAAAACCTCCCCATTGCCCATCCAGGAAACTACTGGTTATCTCCTGGGTTGCAGCCATCGTCAGAGTTCCTGGGGTGAAAGCGAAATCACTTTCTAATTCTCGATCAGTAATCGTGAAATGTAAGGTTCTCCGATCTTCCGATAAGGAAAATTTCTGGCTACGAACAAACCCCAGTGGGAGTGCAAATTCAGTATGGTGTCGGTAATCGTCTGCATTCCAGTCTGCACCTATTCCCTTGACTAGAGAGTTTCGTTTAACAGCTATCTCAACCATACCTGTGATTGTTCTGACAGTAAGGCCCCGTTCATTAATAGACCAATCAACATTAAATGTTCTTGCGTTGGGCCATTCATTATCCGAGGTTTTATCGCACTCCGGTATATTGAATTCTACTTCCCAGATAACCTTAGCAGTTCTGTTATCTCCTACAGGCTGCCAGGATAGAACACGAGGCTTTGGACCGTTCTCTGCATCATATACAACATTACCCGACAGACGCCCCGCAGTCGCAGTCCCATTAACTACTACGTCTAAACCAAAGCCTTTTTCCTTAATGCGTAGCCTCGCCCCAGGTTGGCTTAAGTGTAATCGAATGTAATCCATGACATTGTTTACATGCGGATCCCCGCCCCCTACAGCAGCAGCACCCGTAACTAATCCAGTATCGTCATGGCAAAAGTAGGTTTCTACTTTTAGTAAATACTTGACATATTTTACAGATCGATCTGCGTTATCATATTGTGGGGTTGCAGTAATCCCTGCGCGAATTGGCCCAGGGAATGTTACCCCGTTATAGGATAATTCACCTACTGCAGCTAATAGTCGAGCCATATTCGCACCTTATAATCCGCTTGCTATAGTAACTGGTGGACCTCCTGGCCCCGCAGGAGTCTGTCCAGGGATGGCTCCTGCTGACCCTGTCAACAAACTCAACACTCGATCCATGTGATCCCAATCGACCACTTTCAGCTTCTTTTCCAAACCCTTCCTGAGCAGACGCAGTTGTTCTTTTAAGCCTTTTTGGTATTCTTCATCGACTAAGAGTCCAAATGAAAGTGTTTCGAGTATCTCGGTCAATTTAATCTCTACAATCAACAACAGAATTTTTATATTCGTTCTTATGCTCGCTAAGAATTCTGCAATCTTCGCTATCCACTCCATTATTGTAATCATGTAGGGGAGTACGAATTTAATAAGTGCTGTTTTCATCGTCTCTAGAGATTCCATTACTTTTGTCCTGGCTGCTTCGTACTTAGCCATGTCCTCGCCTACTGCACCAGCACGCTCAATCTTCTTCTCCAGGAGCATTACAGATCTCTCCACCTTCTCCCCAATAATCTCTGGAGAGAATGCTTGGATATCGTCCGATGCCTTTACCAAGAATGAGTTTAGTTTTACAAAGGCTTTTATTGCGCTTTCTACTGCTATCCCCACAGCAGCAAAGGCAACCCCTGTTTTACTTATACCACGAGCAAAACCCGCAAGTTGTTTCGCCTTCGATGCAATCGCACCGCCCCCTGCACCACCACCTGAACCTGCAAGTGCCTTGGGTGTGCCACCACCACCACCACCAACTCCCCTGCCTGCAGTGGTTCTTATTGCATGAGGCCCCGTGCCCCCTCTGCCCTGATCCATGGCATCCATGGCTCGACCAGCGCCCCTGGCAGTCGCTGTTGCTGCCCTTCTTGCTGCACTGACTACCCCCTTACCCCTCCTGCCCCTACCTCCTACTGGTCTTGGTTTTGGTCCCGAATCCTGTATTACTGGTTGTCGATACGCAATTCGTCCATCTTTGACGACAGACCTCCATTGCTGTCCTGGTTTGTCGGGATCAGCGGTATGGAACTCAGGTTCACCCCTGGCAGTTCGCCCCGTATCCTTTCTTCCCATCTCCCCAGTTACATCTTCATCAAGATCTCTGGGTAAAAGCCTTGATATCTTCTTAGAAACTCTTTTCCCTACCCCTTTTTTTACTCTCTCCGTTACCTCTTTCTTTACCTTCCTTCGGGTATCGTCCGGGGGGTCTGCTGCAGGTGTTTGATCATCCTCCTCCTGTTCAACCTGCTTCTCTTCCTTGATTAATGATCGGGCTTTTTTCTTCTCAAGAGGACGAACAATCTCATCTCCTTTATCCCACCCAGGAATGAAGTGAGCGCCATGATTTTGGGATGTAGCAGACGCAGTAGACTGAACAGGCGCAGAGGGAGTAACTGCCTGGACTGGTTTCTGTGCCTCCGTTGAGGGCTGACCCTTGCTTTCATGAACCCGTCGACCGTGGGCGTCACGTTTGATTACCGTGGGCTGCCTCTTCGAGTCGGAGGTTAGTTTGATCTCAATTGAGTTCTTAGCCATGGCACACCCTTACAAAAAACCTCCTCCTCCCCAGGAGAGAAGAAGAAGGATTTTCATTCTTACTGGGGGGAAGGGATTTACGTGACAGTGAACCAAGTACCAGCGGGAACCGCAGTGTAGCTGACTGCAGTTCCGACCTCAGTCAGTACGGGGAATGCCTGCATTCGCATAGGAATTCTCTTGAGTCGGTTAGCTAACAACATACGTACCGGGAAATTGGACGCCAATACTGACTTGGTGAACGTCATGGTATCTGGTACGGAAGTTGTGTCAGTACTGTATTGGGTGAGGGTTAAAGAAGCAGCAGAGAAACCACCTCGAAGAACTCCAAGTTTTCCAATCTGACCATTAGTATCATCATGGGGATGGAAGATAGGAGTACCATCATCACCGCCACTAGTTGCTGCTGCCTGGATATACTCGATCAATACGAAGTTAAGAAAGACATCACAGCCTCGATAGACTTCATCCTGGATAGAGTCACCCAGGTTGTCGCCTCGAATGGGTTCTGCATAGGTGGTCTGTTCCAATTCGTAACCATCTTCAGTGACCCCTACGTACTCTCCACCATAGGTTCCGTAATAAGCACCTGATACCGCATTAACACTGATTGCCATTGTATGACTCCTCGTTATTTACCTGTCTTTAAACGTACATATTGATAGAGCTTTTGCAGATCTTCTGCACTCGTATCAGAAACTAGTTTATCAAAATTCTGTAAGCATTCATAACAAGTCGCTGCCAGGAATTCTGGTGTGCAATGAAAAGGATAATCTGGTCCTGCATCTTTCCTGTTAATCGACCATTGATCGACTCGATTTCTTTTGCCCTCTTCACAGTTTATTATCCACATTTGCTCCTTATCAGGCACTAGCAAATGAACGATAGCTGTCTTTCGCAGGGGCATTTCACAGTCAGGGCAATCCTTCCTTACCTTATCTTTAACATCAAAATGAATGATTTCAGTAGGGCAAATTTTATTCTTACATTTGTAAGGTATAAGTTGAGGTCGAGGAATATGGATGGCTGTCATACTAGGGCTGCTCCTGGGTAACGGGGACCAGACTGGACTCGGGTAGCCTGCTCAAAACGTACTTCTGCCATCAGCCCTGTATTCTGGTCAGTAGGTTCCCCAAACCAATCTCCAGTAATAAAAGTAGGACTGGCGTCACAGGACGCCCAACGGAGTTGTTCCAACATCCCTGTTCCCGTCTTCTGGCCTTGTTCTTCCTCAATGAGTTCATTTGTACGCAACAGAATACGATGGTTAAGATGCACAGTAGAAATTATCTTTCGACAAAAGTCCTCCATCTCCAAACCTATCCCAGGAATATGACGGTCAAAGGGAGTGTGGGCGCTCCTAAAAGTAACCGCGCAAGTCACCCCGTACCATTCAACCAGGCCTTCGGATGCATTGAAATCATCCGGGGATGCGTTCCAACTGTGCGCATAGACTGCGATAAAACGCTGACCACTGGAAGGCGTGGGCCTACCATCAGGCATGACGTGGCACTCATTATCTTTTAAGTCCAGCTTGAGACGTAGCTCGTCCCTAACCGAAAGCATAAGACGACCTATACTCATTTTTTAATTCCGTTGGCACGCTGAGTTTCAACCCCAGGTCTTTCCTTGTTAAAGGTTCCACCCTTCATCTTGGGCTTGGGGACGCTTCCCTTGGTCTTACTACGAAGACTTTGCTTCTTCATTGAATAGTTTGTAGGCATAATTTTCTCCTTACCTGTCGAGTAATCCTTTTTGTTTCATCAACCTTGTCATCACCAATAAAGCTTCGTCAATCGATTCATCAATCCAGCGATGCATGTTCGGGGGCCACAGAGGTCTGGTCTTATGCTGCATTTCAGAATAAGGAACCCGAGTCCCCAACGAAACCTGCCCGCGCTTTACTTCAAATATCTGATCCTCGCTTTTCTTGATGTAACTCCCTCCTGAAACTTTACCGGGAAGTAAACTTGTGTAAAGTCTTCCCGTATCAATCAAGATGGAGACATGTCCTTTTGCTGCCTGTGCTATTGCCTCCCTGAATGTCTTGGATCTCTTTAAACCACCATGTCGAGATCCCTGTCGCTTTCTCTTTTCAATAGTTCGAGGACTCAAAGGTTTCCAATTTTCTCCCAGAGAGTCAGTACCCCCCATACTTTTCTTTAGATAACCCCTGGATATCCTCTTGTAGAGTTCCCTGGCAAATACTGCCCAGAATTCTTTAACAATACCTGTGTGATCTTTCTTAACTCCTGCAATCTTATCGGGTAAATCTTTGACAAACCCCATGATTTTCATGGGATCACCCTTAGCTTTTACATGTCGTACCGTCATTTATAACCACTCAAAGGGGAATCGAGGTGATAAATCCTGTCTGCCACTAGTACCCCCGGTAGAGATCGTGGGGTGAACTCGAATCTTATGGGTTCGGAATTTATCGTCAATGTGTACGTTGCTCATCGCAGGTGTCAGATCTTCCCGAGTTGGTAGTCGAGGAATGACTCGATCATGGCGAGATACTTCTTCCAGAAGAGCCAGTACTTCACCCATTCGATCTGCAAAGATTGCTGAATTACCCCTTCTCTGGGAGAGGAGATAACAAGCAACCCAGGTCGTCCAACGACGAACCAGGGGGGATGTTTCCAGATCGGATTCGTGATAATGCAGGCCACAGTAGAAGTTCACCATGTCGGTAGCTTCTTCCACGATGTCTGTTATCGCCTCCAGGGTGTCTGCCAGATCATCTACACGAAGATCAAATCCTGAAATACTGATGACTCGTTTGATCTCTGCTTCTGAAGTATATGCGTAGGATAACGAAGAGGTAGTGACCTCCTGATAACCTGTTGTTGAATTGTAAGTTACCATCAAGTTACCTTATCTAATTGCCTGATTTCCAGGGTCACCTCGTGTTTGCTGGCCTTGCTTCCACTAGACCAAGTATATTCGAAAAGGGCAACATGCTTTTCGTATTGTCCTGCACGTCTGCGTGTCCCCACGATGGCGTTGTCTGCGGGCTGGATTAACCAAGTTAGCAGGCCAGCACTGCTGACAGTTACGTTGTTGGTATTGAGTACATTCTGCCCGCTACGACTGTTGATGACTGTCCCGGTCTCTGCATCATAGAGTGTCAGGGTTAGGGTTGTCATCGCACTTAAAGCGATAGCGGTTTCTGCCTCATCAGTGATCGTGGCTATGTACTTGGCTAACGTACCTTCATCCAGTTTTCGTTGTTTACTGGTCAGTGTCGATTGTGACATGTAAGTATTCCTTACGTGAGCGACTCATTAGTAAGTTGAGGGTAGGTCAGGGTCGCCAATGTAGGTGTGGTAAATGATCCTGCGGATGAGGCATCTCCAGGGAGGTGACCCAGGAAACGTGTCTGTACTGTGAAACTATAAGTAGTGTCGGGGGTAAGACCACTGGTTTTGTAAGTTGATCCTGTCTGCCAAACAGTGATACTATTCTGGGTGAAACCGTAGTAAACATCATAATCACCAGTCGCAGTAGTCGCAGTCATCGAGGCTGAAGTAGGGCCTGTCAGATGCGGTTCAATTACCCAGGTGCTGGGATTCGGTGCTGGTGCCACCATTATTCTTCTTCCTTACAATGAGGGCAATTATCTCCAGGAAGATCTTCACGCAATATGTTTTGTGGTACAAGATTCTCACCCACCTGAAGATAGGTGACTTCATAATTTGCCTTGCACTCAGGACATATTTTTTGTCGATGCACCAGGGGCATAATTAGTCTCTTACTTGTTGGGAGATGGTGCGCAAACATGTCAGGATCTGCTCATGACGTAACTGGTGTTGGTCCTGCATTGAGTTAATGAGATCCTCATAATGATCTCGCTGACTACTGATTTCCTGTCTGCAGAGTTTGTGGATTGTCTCGATCCTGGTCTCCTGCCTGGGATGGATTACCTTGGTGTTGTACCAGAGATACCAACCCAATAATGCTGTCGCAGATACCGTACCCCAATCAAACAGGGCGGTATCTACTGCTGCCAGGAAACAAGGTATAAGCGCAATGGATAGTTTCATAATAATAATAAAAAAGGACGAACGGACTGGGTGACCAAATCCGTCCGTCCTAATTATAGTCCCTGGGGGGAGGTAGAGACGTTATTCCTTAAAACCCAGTTACCGTACCGTAGGCAAGGCATTTGGGTACGTACAGAACCGGAAGACCGTTATCAAGCATCTTCAATTCGACGCCCGCAGGATCAATCGTGTTAGTACTCCAACTGTGGAAACCAAAGACCTGTCGTCCCGCATCCATTACGTTTTCTTTCACGTACTCGGAAGCGTTGATCCAGCCAACCCAGTCGTTGGAAGGTTCAGGCAGGAAGATGGCGACATCGTCAGGAACGAACAAGCTGGTGTTAGCAGTCGTATCACTGTCAGTCGTCTTGTCGACATTCAAGACCCCGTCATAGACATGGAATGTCTGCAACGGAAGGCCACGGAAGACAACATCGAACCCACTGTCCGGGATACCTTCTGCACTCTTCATCTGTCGGGCATTGAGCGAATCGAAGATTCGATAAGCAGTACCACCAACATTCTTCAACCCGGTGTTGCCCAGGAGATGCTGGAACATGGTCGAGTTGATGAAGATGTGACGAAGAGGTCGACCATGCAGACGTTCAAATGCCTTGTTGATGTTCAGGACATCGCCAATGATATCTGTTCCTGCAAGATTCCAGTTCGCACTAATAAGCCCAGAACCCCCTGAACCCATGACCAGTTGGCCTTTATGTGCAGCAGGAACATTGAAATCTACATTAAAAGTACCTGCGTCAAGCTCAACAGGAATCCAGCTTTCGCCCGTTTGCTTAACACCAAAACCACCTCGAAGCATGCGTGAGATCATGAATTCTCGGGAGTTTCGGAATCGTTGCGTCAGGTAAGCAATCTGTTGATTGACATAGTTCTGACCATTGAGATCGACTACGCCAAACTGCTGCCCCAAAGGACGAGTGCGGAAGATCTCTTCATGGAGAAGAGTGATCTTTTCATGCGCTCGATACGCTACAGCACTGACATGTCCAACGGACTTGCGTTGTACTGTTGCTGGTCCCGTGCCAGGGGCACGACCTTCAGCAATCAAACGAGTTTTATCAAAGATGTCCCAGCCCAAGTGACGACCGGAGACATTCTGAGATGCTGCCCCACCTGGGTTCATTCCAAAAAAGTTTTGGAACAAACTCAAAGGGGTTTTGATGCGAGACACAACCTTTGTGATCACAGGAGTCTGCATCAATTGCTGTAAAGTAATTTCGCCTGCCATTAGTCTATTTCTCCCAAATCATTTAAGGGTGTGAATTATCGATTATTAAGTTGCAATTGTTACAGTATGACCAGTCTGCGGAGAGTGTGAAACGGTCAACCATGACGTTCCATCTCCGTATACGGAGAAACCACCACCAATTTTTTCAGTGGAAGTTTCCCAGGAAACCGAATCAGCAGCAGCATCATTTGCGGTTACCATCGTATCTGCAGTCCCTGCGGTTACCTTCAAGTTTTGATCCGCAACACAGTAGAAGGTATAGCTAAGACCCTTTTCTGCGGTAGCAGGTAGCGTGAAAACAACCTCACCAGCAGCACCACGATTGGTGAAGAGGGTGTCATGATCAGCTTCGGTAACAACGTAGCTGGCAGTCTTGGCAACAACGTCACGATATCCACCGAAGCTGTAACCTTCCAGCTTGTCGGAGAAAGTAAAGCGATTACCTAATTGCTTACGAATGATATGTTCGTTTGCATTTCCTGAGATACCGAAGTCAGCCTGACCTGGAACCAGAATACGATCAGCCTTCAGGAAACCCCAGCAGTAAACCCAACCGAGCCAACGATCAGCGTTAGAACCAAGTCGAGTCATCTTCTGGGAGTAACCGAGAACACCGTAGATGTTCTGCGAACCGTCAGTACCCGTGGGATTCCATTCTTTCAACTTACCGCTGGCAGTGATTTTGCCTAGAAGTAAACCTGGACGAAGAACGGTCGTATCACCACTGTTACCAGCGTCACGAGCAGAACCGATAACTACTGAACCAACGAAAGCTTCTTGCTCAAATCTGCCCCACCAGAATACATTCTCTACCGTCTCTAAAGCGGTTTGAATGCTTGGTAAGCCATATGCGCCTGTGAATTCAAAAGACATTGTCTATTTCTCCATTTGTTACTTAAGAGCGAGCAATAGCGCCCGTGTTGCGAAGGAATTCCAAAGCCACTTCGTCAGCTTTCTCTGCATCGAGAATTTCAGCCTTAAGAGGAAGTGTCTCTTCCGTTAAACCTGCGGGCAACTCCATCGTACCTGCCTGCGACATAGCAAGTGCAAGCTGTTGTGATTGAGTTAAACCTGACTTGTCACTTCCAGTTAGCAGACTTCCGGTAAGAGAAGGTGCGGATTCAAGAGCTTCCATAATCGTTTCAGCGGGGCAAGCATTTGTTTGCCCATCATCACCAAACGACATTGCAAAACCTTCAATAGCTGGATCGAGATGCTTCGTTGCATAATCTTCCGTAATCTTACCACTCTCAATGAGTGCATTACGTCGAGAAGACAAAGCTTGTTTCTGCTGACCACCCAAGTGATTCAGTAAAAACTGAATTGTCTGTTGGGCAGCTTTGTATTTTGGATGCGACATCACGATATCAACCGCTCCTTGCTCCTGAGCATCCTGAGCAACATCCACATTCTTTTCTTGTTTTTCTTGTGCCATAGCTACTGGTGCAGGTTGTTCCTTAGCACCCTCCGGTTGTTTAGTGATTAACTCTTCCTCGTCAGGCGACTCGGAAACTTTTTTCTGACGCAACGCAGTTAGTAGCCTTTCCATGAAGTTATCCTCCCCAGTATCGTCCGGTAAGTCAATCTTATTTTCCCGGAGTGCTTCGAGGACGGTTTGCATGCTGGCGTTAGCTGCGTTGTATTGCTGACCTTCTACTTTTTCTTCTGCCATTGATAGGGGTTCCGTTAATTGAGACATGGCAAGAGAGATTCCCTCACCATTTGCTTCAACAGGTTGGAAATTGTTCTGACCATTTTCGATTGGATGTGTCACCAGGGCTATGTGCATCAAGGAGTCTTTCCAATTGTTCCCCGAACCGTCATTAAAGTCAGGACGAACATAAATGGATGACTCTCGAACACTAGTACCGATCTTGACTGCGTCCTCATTGCGGGGAATATCAAGTTCTCCCCAGAGAGTATCACCATCTACCCAAAGCTTATCCCACCAACCTGCGTTGATGTCACTTCGGGGGAGCGTACCATCTGTTCCCATTTGAATTGGGAGTGCGTCTTTGCTATGGGACCAGGGGGCTGGCACCGAGATACCCTCTTGTTTCATCTGGTCGAACTGAGAAGTCCAATGACGGAGGCGATCTTTTGTAATCGAAACTCTTTTCGATCCTTCAGGCGAAGGAACAGAATAGACTCCCGTGTTTACAATTGGTTTTTTAAATCTCATTTGAGTTTAAAATTACTTTTTAATGTTCTTGGTTTAAGTTTCTTCTTCGGATTCTTCTTTTTCTTCTTAGAAGACGACAGTCTTTTATCTGTACGTATTCCTGTTTCTCGTTGTCGTTCCAGGGCACCTATACCTTCCTGGACAGTATCTTTTCGAGTACGAAAACTATAGCCTCGTCGACCTAAAGCCATTTTGGTATCCTTAATCATCCTTGGCTCTGATAAATTAGGATAGACTTCTATGGGGGGGAATGTCAATAGTTTCCATCTATAGGATACAAAATTCTGATTTTTATTCTACTATTTAAAATCTACGTTTTAGAACCCATACGAACAAGGGACATACCATGGGACTCACCTCCGCTAATTATGATGATCTTTTTGAGAACATTGGCGAGTTCATTGAGAGAATCAATGAGTTTGCTGCTTACTACGCCCCCCTGGAAGCAGGCAGAGATGAAATTGAAGAACAATTGAAGACCAATGATCAGATTGATTCCTATGTAGGCGTTAAAGAGATCTTCGAAGGATACAAATCTTCTGTGCAGGGTTGGATCTATGAGATGGTGGGGAAGGTAACTGAGCTTCTCACTGACAAAACACACATTGTGGACAAGTTTGCTCTGCAAGGAAATAACTCGTTCCTTAGCGTGTATCAAAAACTCTACCAGGATATGGTCACTTCTAAGGGTGCAGATATTCTGAACACTGCCAGTAATGCTTCGGGACATGCCTTTACAGTCACTGTTCCTTCAATTGGAAGTGGACTTGGTACTGCAGTAACTCTAACCATGAAAAACGGGGCGGGAATTCTGCTAGTGCCTTCCAGTTACGAAATCTTCGTTAATCAAGCAGGAACAGATGCCCAAACTGCAGACTTTATTATCAAAGCAATTAACGGGGAGGTGCCTGATGCAGATGCTATCTCGGGAAATACCGACATCAAGTATGGGTCTAGTGTAGGTAATGGTGTTCCTGGAGTCACTGCTTCCGATGGAACGGGATCAACCACGGTGACATTCTCTGCTGATGCAACTTCCGGTAATTCCGGGGATAATATTACTTTAGCCAATACCGCAGGAAGTATTTACCAGACTGGCGTTTCCATGGCACCTAATGAGTCGGTAACTGCTAGTGTTGTTTCACTAGGGGCAGCTACTACCACTGCTGCTGTATCAGGTAGGTCATTAGGTACGGTAGCTACGGGGAGCGTATTGGATGGTTACAACGTCCCCCTTACTGGTAGCATGATCAATATTTACTGGAATGGAGCTAACAGCCAACTAGCTAATACCAGCGAGACCATGACATTGACCTGTACAAGTGATAGTGACACAGGCGGGGCAACCGCAGGTGAAACTGAACTCTTCCAATTAGAGGGTAATGAGTCCAACCCGAACTATCATTGGGATGCAGCAGGATCAGGTATTGGTCCTTCAATTTCTCCTTTGCAGGGGGAGACCTACCTTAGTAATGCCAACTTTGAGGACTTTACTGCTAATGCTCCCGATAACTGGACGGTAGATAGCGGAACTGCGGGAACACATATCGATGATGGCGATACTACCGAAGCAGCAGGAACTGCCACTTTTACTTTTGGCGATACCGAATTCGATGATGTGAATAATGGGACGATCACACTTATTGATGCGGTTGGCACGAGTGTAATCTACAAGATTAAGAATGATTACAGTGCAGTTGCAGGTAGCCAGGAATTCAACGCAGGAGCAAGTGCGACTGCTGCTGCTGCTAACTTTGAGGCACTTGTAGAAAGTAGTGATGGGCACAACGGGACTATTACTATTGTTTCCAGTAGCGGGCAAGTAACTTTGACCCAGGCCACTGCGGGTAAGAATGGATACACTACGATTACCACTGCTGCCAGTTTTGATAATGCCTGTGATGTGAATCCACCCGCAGCATTCTCTGCAATTGGTAACGAAGTCTATCGAGGAAGCAAGTCGTTAGTATTCATTGGGGACGGGGCACAGGCGACTATCGGGATTTCCCAGGCTTTGACCGAGGCAGAACTAGATCCTTATCGTCGATACTGCATCCTGGCACAGGTTGGTAAGTCAGGCGTGGCTGCAGTAGGTGCGGGGACTTTGACTATTCAACTAGAGGGGACAGGCTATACCGCTACTGCTGCGGAGAAGATTGAGTTGAACGCAGGAGCCTTAGCTGCTCTCGGTGGGACGAACCTCGATTACGACAGTTACACACTACAATCGTGCTACATTAACTTACCAACCGATATCCCCAGTGATTTGAAGCTGGTAATTAAGGTGACCGGAACGCTGACCAGTAGTGCAAGAGTCCTGGTAGACAACTTGGCCTTTGGCCCGGTTACTTATTTCGGGGGAGCCCATGTTGTTCTCTCGTCGGGAAGGGACAAGTGGTTGAAAGACGATAAGGTGACCTGGACTGTTGCCAACAATAATGCTGGTGTAATCCAGACGTTTTTCAGGAAGGCTTATGCATTGCAATTACCGTCCAGTGGTGCGCCCACGATTGCAGAAGCCCTGGCAACAGACTAATGATCTTCCCCATCTGATTCGTCCTCATCGTACTCTTCGCTGTTTAGCCAGCGCATGAGAAAATGGGACTGTGCCAGAGCTTCAATCTCCTCTTTTCTACCAAAGCAATAGCCCATGTAGAAAAGAGTGCGGTAGTTCTCGGGGAACCAGTGGCGTTCAAGAGTTTGGAAAGCTTCCTGCATGAGAGCAACTGCTTCTTCAGCAAATTCCAACCCACCTTTACGCTTAAAGCTATCATAAATTGCCTGCGTAATCGCCTTATGCGACAAGCTATCACTATCGTTGAACTCCACGACAATCTTCCTTTTCAGTTGTCACTACTTGCTACTTTAGCATACCATGATCCTATGAGAGTTCGCATCGGAGGAAAGTACTGGAACCTGCGTTTCACTCGCTTGAAGAATCACAAGGGGGACTGCGATGCGCCAATCTTACGTAAAAAAGAAATACGTATTACAAAAGGCCTAGACCCCAAAGAAGAATTAGAAGTTGTCATACACGAATTACTTCACAGTGCAGATTGGTACAAAGATGAAGAATGGATCGAACGTACTGGCTGTGAAATTTCTCATATCTTGTGGAGACTGGGATGGCGAAAACCCCCGACCAAAAAGACCTAAATTTCTATGTAACTAAAACCCAGAAGAATGTTTTTAAAGTAAATATGCTGGCTCCCAACTACCCCAAGGGTTGGGAACAGTGGTTTCTTCTTACCTCGGACAGGCACTGGGATAATCCGAAGAGTAATTGGGAACTCCAGAAAGAACACATGGATGAGGCCCTGAAAAGAGGGGCTGGGATCATAGACTGTGGTGATTTCTTCTGCGCCATGCAAGGAAAGTATGATCCCCGAAGTTCTAAGGATGATCTTCGACCAGAACATCAAGGCAGTAATTACCTGGATGCCCTGGTGAATACGGCTGCTGATTTCATGGAACCATATGCGAAGAACATGATCATGATTGCCCGAGGGAATCATGAA
>TARA_R110000824_G_scaffold34004_1_pt1 | contig 17477 bp, 7 predicted proteins | sample TARA_R110000824 | Tara Oceans TARA_R110000824 (sample SAMEA4397747) | marine metagenome | biome: Polar Biome; feature: [MES] marine water layer (ENVO:01000295) within the mesopelagic zone...; material: water (ENVO:00002006), including particulate matter (ENVO:01000060) such as......
TGGGACATTATCTAAAATATGTTGAATAACAACTTGTTTAGCTTTAGTTCCGCGTGGAACTTTAATACCACATAGCTTTCTAGCTGATGTGGCTGCTAGGTATTCTGGTTCTGTCTTGAGTATTCTATATACAAGCCATGACACAACCCCATTAAAACGAGCGAGAGTTGACAGAGTTTTTGCGGAGGAGAATCCAGATCTGAAAGACTGGAGAGATTCTTCGATAAATACTCTTTCGAACCCTCCGTAAAGTTTGCTAAGATGTATAACTTGTTCTTCAACATATTTTACTTTTTCAAAGAAGCTCTTGTATTTTCTTGTATCCCAAGAATCATTATAAACAAGAGTTCCGTCTTTTTCAAGTATTGTTATTCCTGTGATGCTTGTGCTCACATCTAAGCCTAAAATCAAATGTCTACCTTTAGTTTGAACGTGTAATCTTTCTCTTCTGTTTTTTTGATTGGATTTGCTAGTTTAGCAATTGCGATCAAGTTTCTTTCTTCGTCATATATTCCAATCTCTGAGATGTATACTTCTCTTTGAAAACTTGCGGTGTAATTAGTATAAGGGCTTTTCACAATATTTTTAATCTCTAATTCATCATATTCTTTATAATTCATAGAGGAAGTAACAAAGCTTACAGTATAATCATTTTTTTCTACAAAAGTTGGATTAGTAGAATTATTAAGTTTGTTTTTTGGAGCGTGAGCAAGCATTGTAACGTTTGGAATTTTTTCTACTCCTTCGAAATTTAAAGTATAAGCAGATTCATCAAGAAAATCATAAGCAATAGAGCCTGTTGCGCCAAAATAAACCCATGCTGAATCGTAAGTTGTAGCGGTATTCCTATATTGTTCTTGATGAGGAGAAATGGACCATGAACCAGTTAATAGAATAATACCTTGATCGTAGAGAACGGTGCCAGCAACTTTTCCGTCATTATCGCTGATTGAGCCCGAATATTGTATCAGTTCGCCGTTTTCATAAAAATCTAACAATTGTCCTGCTAGCGTTCCAGTTACATAAAATTTAAGATCTACAGACCCTTTCCTAATTGATGAGCCATAAAAAATAGAAGGAACACTAACCATAGTCATCATCTGTCTATCTTTATTCCACCCGTCAAGTGGTCCATCGGAAGAAGCTGAGTATTCGTAGTACGGGCTTAATCGAATATAATCATTAGTTACATTTTTAAGCGCCATTATGTGAGGACGATAAGAAGTGCTTGTAGAGGGTATGGGCAAATCATCGGTGTATTCTAAATAAAACCTTCTATCAATGGAGGCAGAAAGAGGATAACTTCCCGTGACGGTATCTCCGTACTGTAATTCATCGTATGAACCCGTAGCTATGGAAGCTAAATTATCTAAAGAACTATCCTTAATTACAAAAGGATAAATAAGAGGGTTCTCAAGAGGATTTCTGTCAACATTTAATTCAAAAAGATTGATGTATCCTGTTGGAACGTTTCCAATAGGGTTGGCGAACGAACCAGAGCCAGTTGACTTTTTGTTGTAATAATAAGAACCAGAGTAAATTAGAAAATTTGTACTAGGGTACGCCTTTACGCTACTAACAAAAACATCGTTTGGTCCAAATTTATATAAAGCCATAACATAACGCCTAGTAATCCAGTCTTACTCTCAAAGTCAATTCTGTCTCAGGGTTCTTTTTAAGAGGCTCGGAAAGCTTTGCTACTGCGAGAAGCTCATTATCTGCCGAGTAAAGACCAACTGTAGTAATATAAGAGATAGGAGAATCAGTAGAAACATTTTTTACTCTAATTTTACTTTCACTTAGGTAAGTTGGATTTGCGCTGTAATTAAAATCGTTGTGATTTGCTCTACAGAAATAGATAGTAGAATTAAGCTCAGTAGTATTGTTGTAAGAAACGTTATAAACCCTATTTCTAATTCCATCTGATATTGTATTAATATTAGAAGAAGTTACAGCATTAAACCCAGAGCCTTGTGTACCATCTACTCCGTAGCTATTACCAAAAGAAGGTCCTAAGAACGAACTTGAGCACAATACGTAATCCAAAATACCGCCTTGAAGGTTGCTATTAAACACAGAACCGGAGATTACTGCAATCCCTGCTTGGTAATATAGGAGCCCGACTGGTAATTTTTGACCTTGCTGAATTTCCGCAGAGCCTGTCCATAGAGGACCATTAACCGCTGCCAGGTTTGTGAGGTTAGCCATAGCAGAAGCAGTAGCATAAAGAATGCCGTACTCTCCTGCTGGTGAATTTACTTTGTAGCCATCGGAACCTGAAGCATCTGTAATAAGAATTCTTCTTTCGAAAGTTGTTCCATTGATACGACTTTGAGTGAAAGGCGAGCCTACACCAAGTTCAAGGTTAAAAGAACCTTTCTTAATTTCATCCTTGCTAAGGAGCCTAGAGAAATTCAAGAAAAAGCATTCTTTAATTTTACTTCCGCCGTCTGCGATATTTCCGTCTTCATCAAAATTTAATATAGAACCAGTGACATCGTATCCAGCTAAAACTTGTGCCATTTGATTATAAAGATTGATTTTCTTGCTATTTTGTGTGTTGGCTGAACTTGATAGTCCAGATCCGTTGCCATACCCTAATGTGATATCAAAAATGTGATTAGCAGAGGAACTTAGGTAAGGGTAGTCGTAGACGGATTGAAACATTCCATGAGAATAAGTTTTAATATTTTCTTCTGAACCGAGCGCAACTGTGGAGTTGGCGTTATAAGTTCCAGAAACAATTGATCCAGTAATTGGTATAGCTTCGTGAAGCAATGTTCTTGTTGAAGTGACATCGTTGTTAGTCATTGTCTTGAAAGTAGTAGCCATTTTTGTTCCTCGTTATGGTTTCTTAATATATCTAATTGGAATGTCTATTGTGTATCCGGTAGTTCCACCGATTATTCTAATGTTCGAATCAATAAAATTGTACGCAGTGGAGCCAACAGTGTATCCTGATCCACCTAGTGTATCAAACAAATACGAACTTGTTGATAAATCTAAAGAAGAAGCAATCATGAATCTCAAACGAGTTCCTTTTGGACCCTTGATCCCTTTAAGATTTGGATCTACAGTCGCAACGTTTGGATTAATTTTATCACTCCAGTTTTCTAAAACGTAGTCACCATTTCTTGTTGAAGAAAAGTAGTAACTTGCGATATTATCATCATCAATGTAAGACGGGTTTGCAATAGAGCCGCCGCCGCCGTTGGCAACAGTTCTTATCTTTCCAAATCTATTGTCCATCTCAACAATATATTGAGTTTCGACAAGATCTGGATCTAGAGCGATGGTGTCTGGAATTTCCGTAGAATTAATACCCTGTTCCAAAAGGATTTTTGTACTAAAAGTACCGCCTGTTTGTCCAGCTATTACGCCTTGAGTCCAGTTACTAGGTGAAGCGTCGGTTTGAATTTGTGTTTCTGTCGTTTGATCAACAGCAACCAAGAAAACTTCACCGCTTGAATTACGTGTGTTCTCTCTTGAGACTTCATTTAACATTATGATTGGCAAGTAAAGTAGATTATTTCTAGTCATAGACATCAACATAGATTTCATGCTAGAGGCGTTATTAGTAAATGCTTCTAGTACAGGTGTCTGCATGATGTCTAGATCGTAGTAGGCAGAGCCACTAGCATCGTTTTTATTATATTTTGTATAATCAATCTCATCATCACCAAGAGCAAATTTAGCAATCTTAAAGCTTCCGTCACCCTTGGCTAAACGAAATCTACCGGCGTCAGTTAAAACTGCATCAAGAATAATATCGCCGCTGTTATCTAGAAAACCCATTAAATTATCTCCTTGTATAAATAGACACTATAAGCACTTTTTATAAATAGTTGTTTTTTTGTCTAATTCTTTGTTTTTATTTTAATAAACAATATTACTGTGTGGTTGCTTACATCTTAAGTTTAATTCTACTATCTTTCCAGTCTTTTTAGATTTTATCCTAATTTTAAATTTATTTTTAGGATTAAATACAGAATCTCCTTCTGCGTTGATGGCGTGAGAAATATTTAGGTTCTCAGCATCAGATTGGTCTGTCTCTTCAAGGACTTCTTCAACGTATTCTTTGCTAAGTTCTGTTTGTTCGCTAGAAGCTCGGATATAAACAAATCTTTTTCCTGAAATAAATGTTGCTTCTTGAAGCTCTTTTTCTTTTTCCCTTTCTTTTTCAAGATTTAATATTTCTATCACAGGATAAACAAGTCCATTGCTTTCTTTTATTTCTACTTGATATATTTCTGACAGGTTAGAATAATTTCCATGAAAATCTATTGTTCTAAACGTGAAATAGATTTTTTGATTAAAATTCATTTTTAAGCCAATAGAGTTGTTTGGTCCATCGACAACTGAGAACAAAGAACTAGAAAAATCTGAATAATCTATAGGTTTTACTTTTGTTTGATAAATTTCAAAGAAAAGAGCAGACTCATCAGAATTAAATAAAAGTTTGTTTTTCTCTAAATTGACGTTTATTAATTTGTCTTCTGCGACGTCGAATTCGTTTATATACTGTTGTTTCATTATAGCTAAATGCTGTATCGCACCTATTGAGCCAAAATTCTTAGAGAAAGTTTTAACGCTTCCTTTTACGTCTTTTAAGTTTATTATGATGTCTCTTGGTTTATTTATTGTTGGAATAAATTCTACCTCTGGGGTGAGGGGAGGGCTGTCCAAGACAATTGTTGTCTTATGAATTCCTGAGCCTTCTCTGTCTCCAGATAGCTCATTTACATTATAATATGGAATTCTTGCTATTCGTAAAGCAGGTTCTAGTGTTACTGCTAGGTTAGCTTTATCTGCATTAAAGGGTCCTGGACCCGAGTCGGTGGGACCATCCTTTACCAAATTATACTTATAATTTGTCCCTACAATAATTCTATGAGCGTAAATTCTGTAAGCATAATATGTGTTGTATTTCACCTGCGTATCAAAAAGGTCTAAAATAGTTTGATTGTCATTAGAAATCAAGAAGGTTTGTTTTAAATCAATTAGTTCCCCCTCGTCAGTAGCAGTATATTTCTGTACTTCATAAAATAAAGTTTCGCTATAAGCAGGGACGCCTTTTAAAATCTGAGAAAAGGATCGAGATTTTTGGTTAATTAAATCAACAAGCTTTGCTTTTAGTCCAAATCTTCCTAAAAAGTGCCCAGGTCCATCAACTGTTTGGCTTGTATCGCCAAAATATATGGCATTATCGAGTGGTTCTGTTAAATCAAGCTCGCCATCTAAAAGTCTATTCAGTATTTGTTCAAAATCATATAAAGGTCTTGGAGCTATAAGAATAGGACCAGGACCATCGGATTCTACAAAGGTCGTGTTAAGTGGATCAATTCCGTCAAGAGTATCGTATGTGAATACTAAGCCAGTATTTGTTTGTTTTATTAAGTTATGAAAACTCTTGTTTACGCCTGATGTCAATTTAACGTTAACACTCATAGGGAAATCATCAACATCAGAGTTGTATTTAAAAATATCTTGAGCAGAAGACTTTGGGAATATCAAACGCTGAAAGTTTTGAGTGATGACGCCTGAATCTTCGGGTGTGGAGTCGTCGATGGATGTTAGTGTGTCAGACCAAGAATTAAAATAACGAGTTATTGTTTCATTCTCAATATTATTTGCCCCTGGATTAAGATATCCATTCGCTGACAATATAAAACCATCTACTTGGTTGTTCAATGTAAGATGGTTAAAGATAGGACTGTCAGTTATTGTTTTTGTTCCTAACCAAGACTGAATTATTTCGACTTCCGTGTTTGAATTTAAAATTTTGGAATTCTCTTCTAAAGTCAGCATATAGGTATACAAATTTGGAAGTAATTTTTCGTCTACAACAGAAGGATTAGTAACTTGCTCATAGCTTTTGTTTAAAAAATTATAGTTTGACTTAACCTGTACAAAATTGCCTTTGTCGCCATAAGCAGTAGCGGCTGCTCTAGATGGTGTGTCCATTACAAAGTTGTAATCTGTGTACTTAACTCCTCCTTTAAAAACTTTGGCAAAATAATTGTTAAGAAAGTCTGGATTTAATTCATTATCTTTTGTTATTTTTTCTAAATTGTCAATTTTAACTTGATATTTTTCAATTCTAGGCTTTCCTACTTTACCTGGGTGTGATTTTGCCTCAAGGGTTTCAATTTTATTCATGCGAATAGGAGTTTTTAAATCCTCGCTAGGAAATACTATTTGCTCCATGGTCTTGTCAAGCTCGTTAGCCCATATCATTGGCTTTTGTTTTAGATTTACTGAAGCACCGTCCATTGTCCAAAAATTACCTACGTCTTGTCTAAACGGATCTCTTTGTTTAAGATCAGAAACAGGCTGGAAATCTGTATTTACATCTTCAATAAAGAGCTTGTTACCAGGGTAATCTAAATTAAGATGCAAAGCCAAGTTAAGCTCCATCTCAGTTGTCTCTTCTACTGCAAACAATCCTTCAGTATCGTCGAACGTAAGACTCATATCTCCAAAAAGCTCATCTTCTTCGAGGTTTCCAACTAAGCTATCTTCTGTAAGCGCGTCTTTAATTGCTTTGGCAGTATAACTTTTTGGCTTGTCTCCTACTGTCATTTTGTTAGCAACGTCTTGCTGTTCTTGTTGCTGTGTTTGTGCTTTCTTTTTAGTTTTTTTCTTTGTTTCTGGGTTGACCTTCTTTTGTCCCGGTGCGTCCGCAAAAAAAGGATTAGGATTATCAGCCATTAGTAGCCACCTCCTGTACCGCCGCCGCCGCTATTTGTTTTCTGGGAGGGCGTTCTTGTTCTGCCAGCTCTTTCTTGTCTTGTATTTTGTATTGATATTAAGTTTTGAGTGCTCATATTTGAATTTACGTAAAGGGTTGGTATTGTAGTCAAGGATGTCGAATGTTTAGACATTTTAAATATAGTGTCTGCTAAATTATTAACCTCTCCAGTAGTATTTGTTAAACTTAGAAGTTCGCCTGGTGTAAGCATAAAATACTTATTAATTGTCGGAAGAGACAAACTTTTTACTTCTTTTATTTGAAAATCGTTATCGTAGTAATTCCTCATACGGCATAATACAGTTTGATTGTTGCTTCTTAAAGAAGAAAAGGCATCTGCCGTCAAAGGTCTAAAATAGGGTTCTTTTGTTTCTTCATTTATAAATCCAGCCAAATATTCTACAGCCACAATGTTAAAGTAATTTAGCCATATTCCAAAACTTTTTTGTAAAGTATCAGACTTCTGTAGAGCGTTTGTTGTTCCAGCTTCTGGATCTCCTTCTACTTCCAATATATTCTTAAGCCTTGAGGGGTCACTAAGATTAGAGGTGTTGTTTAAAGCTAGCAAGTGTACATATTGATTAGGTATTAACTTGCTTATAGCATCAGCTAAGAATTTCTGCTGTCCTTTTGACTGGTCATACTTTCCATTAATTGCCTGAATGAAAGAATGAAAACTTGAAATATCTCCTTTCTGATTGACATTGTTTAAAAAGAAAAGAGAATCATTAAAATTAGGCTCATCGAGTTGTGATGGAGGGTCTTTAGAAATCTCTTCTTTGTCTGAGGTAGGTTGATCCTCTACCATACTAAAACTAGAGAAGACTTCCTGTACTTTGCCGCTGTTAATCATTTCAAAGAGTGTAATCCCCTCTAGATCTGACGTGATGTATGAACCTCCTTTTAAGCCAAAAATTTCATTTAATTGATATTTCTGCTTCTTTTCTTCAAAAGATAGATTTGTAAATTGTTTTCCAGATACTTTATATGTAGAATCTAGGTCATCCAGCTTTTGTTTTAGAATAGATAAGTAAGCAAGATTCAAATTATTATAATTTATAACTCCATTTTCATCAAGGCTTTGATACGCTCCAGCAGATGTTGTCTGCACAGAAGTTGGGCTAAGAAAAATAAATTTGCTTCTTTCTATATCTTTAGAGACAATCTTTCCTGTATTTTTGTTATCGTCATATACACTAACATTAACAGTGCCATTTGAAGAATTGAAATATTTTCTTGTTTCAAGATCCACTCTATTTTTATACTGGCTATAGTTTATTGTAACCAGTCCCATAGTTTCATCGAGTTGTTCATTAAAAGCTTCTAAAAAGGAATACCCTTTTCTATTATTAGCTTTGGAATCATAAACTTCTTTAAACAAATGCTTTCTTTCGACAAAATGCTTTTTCTGAGCTTGCTTGACACTACTTGGATTATAGGAAGCCTTTTGATCAGAAATTGTTTTTCCTTGGTTTATTCCAAGAACATTTGCAAACCTATTGGCTAAGTTGTCAAAAAGATTCAAAACCATTGTAAGACCTCTTAGAGTGCCAGTAGAAGGTGATGAAATGTTAATTAAGGTTTTAGCCATTTGTTCTTTGGCTTCATAGTTCCCTCCAAAAAGAATTTGATGGCTGTCTATAAAATTAGCTAGCGCGTTGGAAATTAAATTTGTGTATTCATCTGCTACCTCAGAAGCGAAAGCCAATGAAAATCTGTCGGATAAAAGGTCATAATTTACAGGATTAGAAGCAATTTGGTAATAGCTATGAAGGTTTTTTTGCAAACTGGTTAGCAGACTTAACCTACTTTGTAACAATCTTTCAATACGGTCCTCAAAAACAAATTTTATCTCATATTGATAAAAACCATAATTTCTAGAACTTAAAGTTTTGTCTACTCCTGTAAAGAAAAAATAATTGCTTTCTTGTTTAGGACTATCAACTAAGCTAACTTTAGAAATATTTAAAGAACCTGATGGGTTCGAATCGTTGCCATAAAGTTCAGCAATAAATTCTTCTCGCTCGGGTCGCTTGCCGAAAGTGTTCCAAAGGCGCTCATTAGTTTCGCTCTCTATTCTTCTCCTAATAAGTTTCATTGACTGAAACATAGATTCTTCATCACTTAAAATGTTTCTCTTATCTGAAGGCATTAAATTGTCCCATAGCTTGCCATAGTTTGAAAACTGATAGAAAAGCTCTTTAGCGTTTGCCGCAAAAGTTAGTTTTAAGTCTCCTTGCTTGTTGGTGGTTGTCATCAAGTCAGAAAAATAAACTGGATTGTGGGCTTTTTTGTCCTTAGAAAAATCCGCCTCTGTATATGGAACGTTAAGAGGCATGTTGGCAGCACCTGCTTTATTTGACGAGAACAGATTTATGGGATCAGACAAATTAATAAAAGTGTCTTCTATTTGTTTTTTTACTCTATAATCTTGTATAACGCTATTGGAGGTTTTTCTTTCAGTTAATTGTCCTCCAAGACCAAGAGAACTCACTTTAAAGATGTTTCCATCTACAACCTGTACTTCTCCTGCCCAGATTAATCCTCGCTGATCTTCGTAATATATACCATCTTTAACGGTTGTCCCATCTCTTAGAACATCTTCGGCAATTAGTTTTCCATAAAGTTTTCTTATGTCTCCAGTGGCAATCAAATTATCTAAATCAGCAGAACCTACAATTATATTCTCGATGCTTTTTTGATTAAAGAAAGGAACTACGAACACTGTCGCGTCATCTATGTTGTTCTTTTTTACTTCTAATTTTCGAGAAAAAAGAGCATTGTATATCTTGGTATTGTTAATTATTTCGCTTTGAAAAGACTTTAAATCGCCAGGTAATTCATTCAGACCGACTTCTACGACATACAAATCTTTAAATTTATCTACTACTTTGCAGAACTGATAGGAGTCTAAAGATTTTAAAAAAGAAATTTGCCCTCTATCACAAGACACTACAATCTTTATCATCATACAAGCTCTTATTTTTTCATCAAGATAGAATGTTTGAGATTCTTTTGTATTTACGATTACAGGTAAAGAACACTGGACGTCTAGAGATAGGCTTTTGTTGTTAATTTCTGTATTATTGCCGTCTAACACAACCTTGGCGATGTACACATTAGGCACTAAGCCGCTACTAAGACTTCCGATGTCCGTGTTCGTAGTAATCATTCGCAGAAATCTCCTATGTTGTCGCCATCATAAATATCTATCTCGTCAATTGGAGTAGGGTCATCATCGCAAGTAAATATCTGCTTAACATACACAGACTTCTTATCCTCTTCCTGTACATACTTACACAAAATTTGATCGTCAATCTCTTCATCTACTTCAATGGTTAGATAGTGATCTACCGTTCCCTCTTCTTCGGTATTCCCAGTGGTAAATTTTAAAGGAGTTAATTTTACTCTACCTTTTGAATCTGTTTCTTCCAAGAATACTTCAATTTCAAAATTTTCATTAAAGAAATCTGTGTTCTTCTCTTCAATGCCAAGTAGAATAAAATCGTCTTTTATAAAGATCTGTGTTCCATTATCTAGGTTAATGGTGCTTTCTTCTTCATCATGATGTGAAGAAAGATAACTAACATCAATCTCGTCATTCAGAAATTCTGGCTTGTTTGTGGAGTAACTTTTATATACTAATTCTGTCTCTAACTGGGGTATTCTCTTAACAGGACCAGAACCAGTAAAGTCTAAAACAGCATTTTTTAAATGTTGATTATAGAATTTTATATCCCAGCTAGGATTATATCTATTGTTTAGTTTAGTTGTTCCTATCGAAGTATTATCTCCAAAAAACTTATTCTCAACATCTTGTAGGATTTCTTTTTCTGTTAAATCGTCGGTTTGTTTGGCTTTTGATTCTATTTCTTTTAATTCTTTAATTTGAGTTTCTACGCCTATAAAGTTATATTGAGCTTTTAAACGTGGGGTTTCGTTTTTAATTCTTGTTTCGGAATTATTTTGATGTTCTGTTGTTATGCCGCCAAACTCAGAATTATATAAAATATCTTTGTCGAAGAAGGCATAAAAAATAGGCTTGAATTTTCCAACAGCTAGTCTTCTCTTCCCATACTGAGTTAACTGTATGTCTATAACTTCTTCTTTTTGATTAAAAAATTCCATTTTAGTTACTCTTTACGTTTAGGGCGGTTGGATCAGTTTTTAAGGGCGAAAACTCAACATTTGCTTCTAGTCTAGCCAATTCAACCAATGAAAAGAAGTCATATGGCCAATTATAATTATATGGAAGTGTTTTTTCTTTACTAGATGATTTAATGTCAACTCGTGGATCTTCCAATTGATCTTTGAAAAGACTACTATAACTCATTTCGGCTTTTCTCTTCACTTTGAAAACCATCCAGCGGGTATATTTAGGTAATTTTTTTCCTTGAAAAAACTCTTTTGGTCCTGCTTGGTGAGAAACCATGCATTCTTGAAGCTCTCCAGTCCTAGAAATTTCTGGTGTTAAACCTTGCCAGATATCTGATAAATCTTGCTGACTTAATTTATGCTCAAATTCGAAAACATACATGGCAAAGGGTTGAGCATTCGTCTTTAAAAAATCAAACTCTGGTGGAAAATTATATTTCCTCATTTTTAGAATCATATCAGTTATAGATTGGCTTTTCCAGTTATCACTATCTGGCTCTGTATTGGCATCTTTAATCGCTCTTTTGAAAGTATTTTTATTAATAGAAAAGAATTTTCTTTTCGTAGCTTTGTTCAGTTTGAAAGTTTTAGCAGCCAATTTTTTCTCTGATGGGCTTAAATCACTCTCCCAAATATACGGTATAGCTACAATAGCCTCTGATATTGTCTTTTCGCTTGCTACTTTTCCTACTCGCCTGTCTTCTGCTTTAAACCCGCAAACATCAATAAGAGATCCAGTATTAGAGCTAACTGAGTAAGTGGACAGTTCTTTAAAGCTATCCTTTAGTTCCAGATAGACACCAGTAGAACCGGCGGGTATAGAGCCGTATCCACCCCAAAGACCTCTTCCTGTGGATGGGGAATGGTAATCTGTTGTACCGCTGAAGTTTAAATTTGGGCACTCAAATTTTGTTCCAATAGACCAAAAATCAAAATTAGATTCTTTAGATTCTCTAAACTCTATAAAATTACCACCAGCATCGTATATAGCCTGCATGCTTTCTGCTCTTTGAAATAAATTTATAGAAGCAGAGATAGGCATTTTATTTCTTGACGCTGCATCTCCGAGCCCTAGTTTGCCAGACGAACCTGTATACTCTACCGCGATCTTTGCTTGTGATAAGATATCGCTTAGAGTAGGTTGTCCCGAGGTTGTCGGAATGTACAGTATCCTTGCTATGGAATCCTCATAGAAGTATGGAGGAGTAAATGGAGCGTAAGCAGGATCACTTAAATTAGATCCATTTACATCTTTTGCCCAAGAGGAACTTATAGGAGGTCCATATATTGTTCCTCTTTGAAAAGAGCCACTATAAGGCGAAGCCCCTGCTTCATATTGCCCTTCACACAAGACCATATCATTAGATCTTTTTAAAACCACGTCCATATAATAATATTTTCCAGCTTCAACTTCTTTAAATTTATTTTCTCTTGCTGAAGAAAAATGTGTTAACTCTTCATCTTTCAAGAAAAACTTAGGTATTTCACCAAAAAAGTTATTGGCTGCAAGAGTATACAGATTAGAATATTTACCATTCCAAGAAACTGCGGATTTGACAGTGGTAATACTAATCTTTACCGGCTCACCGTAATGAATTTCATTATCTTGAGTGGTCGAAACTTCAGGAAAATACCTATGAGGAGCAATAGCAGTTTCAAACGGAAATCTAAAGTTAAAATCTCTATCCCAATATCCTCGATTATTAGCATTATCGTACTCTACATCAACTCTGTTCAGGGCTCCTCTTAGCGCTGGGAAATCAACAGCGATTCCAGACTTTAAAGTATTACAAACAACGCCTGGACTTATAATTTGCCTTAAAAACGCATTTAAACCAACAGTTTTATGGTCAGCAGTTGAGTATCCTGATTGTCCAAAGTTACCAGAAATGTTAGCAGAGTAAGACTGAGATAACAATGTTCCAAGTTGTACAACTCTTTCGCTTGGATAGAAACCTCTATATGGCAAAAGTTTTTTAATTCCTTTTACCTTGAAAGTGTAACTGTCTATTGTTTCGTTTTTGTGATCGTTGTTAAAAGTAGCAAAATATTTCATAAAATCACTATTAGAGTAATCTAAGAAAAACTGCTCGTTTACTCCAGAATCTTCGTTATTTCCAGCATCAACACTTGAAGTTATACTTGCTCCCGGTAAAGAAAATAATTTATCATTTTTAGCTAAAAAGTTTCCTTCTTTTTGATCGACATAATAGAGCATGTGATCCGATATTTTAAACTCAGGAATAATAGAATAACTTTTTCCTGTACCTCTAATATCTTCTATAAAATCTTCATAAGAATTAAAAAACGGGCTTTTACCAGAAATCAAATTGGTTGCGTAATTAGGAACTCCGTGGACCCATTGGTCAAATTTATCAGGAGTATTGATATGCTGAATTGGTACTCTATGCAACATCACTGATGCAGTTCCGGGTAGGTAAGCCCAATCAGTATCCTGATAACTATAAAAGCCAAGTCCTGTTTGTAGCTCTCCTAGAGTGCTTTTAAGACCATCTATTAATCCTGAGCGACTGCCAGTTAATACGTCCGTATCAAGCGACCAGACACTCTGAACATCAAAGGTGCTGTAATCTTGAGAGTTTAGAGATTCAAACTTAGTTCTTAAGTTTCTGTCTAGCAGATTGTTTTTCCAGAAAGTTCTAAAATCCCGCTGGTCATATCCGTTGTGTCCTGTCCCGGCAACTTCAGCATACTGAGTTCTTTTTCTAGTTTTTGCTAAATAAGAGTTTTTTTCTTTTGGGAAGACATTTTCTGAATATATAAAACTTCTCCAATTTTTAAAAGGAACCTGCTTTCCATATGGATTAGAAGCATCGGCGTCATAAGCAAAATCTTTTGTTATGTATATTTTTTTTAAATCATCATAAATGGGATCTAGCACTTGTTTAAAAGCATTAGAAAATTGTAAATAAAAATTTATTTTTTCACTTGAGTAGTGTGATTCTATGTTTCCATAAGAGTGTTTGAAAAATAAACTTGTTAATTTTTCGTTTTGCTCAACAACAAAGTTATGTTCCAAAGCTTTGTATCTAGAACTAAGAGCAGGGGCAACCTCTTGAAAAGAAACATTTACAGCGGTAAAAAAATCTTGATTGCCGTTAATCTTTTTAAAAATTGTCTTGTTTGTAGATGTTTTTTCAACAAAAGAAAAAGTATTATTTTTTCTCCAATGCCTTGCTAGAGGGTGTCTGGCTCCTCTAATTTGCTTCCAAGTTGGCCAACCATATGGACCTTGGCGGTGATGTATCAGTCCATTTAAAATAGTTCCAGCAAAATCTGGGTTATCGTGCTTTGAACCACTAGCTAGACCATAGATTAATCCTCCTTGATAAGTGTAATCAAGGTTGCTAGTCTTTGTTTGCGATGGGTGTCCAAGAAAATTTTGGCTAGGAGATAATGGTTCGTTAATGTTTGTATTAAGACCAACAAAATCGTTAGGAATCCACTGATACTTCTTCAAGTTTGATTTAACAAAGTGCCAGTTTGTACTATAGAGACGAAAAATAGCGCCTGGAGAAGGTTCATTTAACCAACTCCCTATGTTACTCGCACTTAAAAATGTTAAGGTCTCTATATTCATATTATGTGTAATTAGTTATTATTGTTAAATTATATATTCTAGAACAGAAGCTGTTACCCAAGAATAGCTTCTTTCTGAAAGTGGTATGTTATGTGACACAAATCCATTGTCATAGTAAGAAGAAGTTACAACATTTTGTTCATGTAGAACTCGGTCGCTAACAGAGTTAGAACCTTCCCATTCTATTCTTAAGCCTGTATTCCTTTGTACTTTGTGGTAAGAAGCAGTTGGAGATCCGTAAACTCCATCGTACCCTCCCCATATACTATGATGTTTGTTCCAAATATTTAAGTTATTTCGCACAGTTGAGTTCCTATAATTTAGACAGTTGTAAACAGAAAATGTTTCAGACTCAACATCAAGGAATCCTCTACTCATTACTTCAGCGCCTCCTGGGGCAGAAAAACGTCCTGCTATCACTGTTTTATTCTTGCTTCCATCTTGAAGAGTGCTTCTATTTGCCAAAGCAAAATCAAGAGTACCAGAAATAAATTCTGACTCAGCAGTTATTGACCCAACAGATCCGTTGTTTTGCACAAACCAGATATTATTAATATTACGCCCTGGAATATTGACCACTTCATAGTTTCTAGAATAATTTCCAATTACTGTTGGAGAGCCTGTCACCATTTGAATGTTTCTTATATTAACAGGGCGCTTTGCAACCTCGTCACGATAATAAACTGCTCGCATATTACTGGAATCTTCGAAAGCAGGATCAAGGAGTTTAAACATAGCTCCTCCTGATGTTCCAGAAACTTCGACAGCATCAATAGCGACATCAGAAAGATAAGTTATTCCCCCTTGATATAGAAAACGTAAATAAAACTCTGTTCCTGCATAAGAGGTTAAATCGATTGTTGCTTGCCTATATGGATCTCCTGACGCTCCTTGTTGCTGACCTGCAAGAAACGTAGCAGCGACACCATTCCACTTTACAGATAGGTCTGTTACTGTTGCCGAGAAGTCTGGATTTTTTGAATGTTGGACTCTTAAGTTACCAACATTCGTGCCATACATATGATAGTAGAAAGAAGCACTAAAATCAGGTCCGCCGATGTCGTCCGCGTCAAGCTTTGGAGTTACAAGACCAAAAGTTGAACCTGGATGGTTTGGAGCGGTAGTTTCGGCATAAGCATAATAAGAACCATCAAATGAATCGTCTGGACCAGTACCAGATGTAGGAGTTGGTCCAGAATGTGTAAGAATCCACCCAGAAGGTCCTGTAGCGGTACTTCCAATGTTAGTCCAGCCCACAGGGTCAGTTGCTCCAAAAGATTCGCTCAGGAGCGTTGTAGCCGTACCTGCGGGGACTGGGGTTTTAATGTACCAACCTTCGGCACGAGTAGCTGGTGAATCTAGCGATTTTATAGCAGATTCATAATTTAAAGGAGCATGCCTATACTGCAATCCACCAACATATTTTTCTGTAAACGGTCCCTGTAGAGGAGATTGGTTTGTCCTACCAACAACATCTCTATGTATATTTTCAAAAGATGCGTTAGCGGTGGTGTTTAAGCCACCAAGATACCCTGTACTAACGGAAGAAGAAAAAATAGAAAATGGCAAAAGTAAGTTTGCTTTTCCAATCTGATAATCATTTTCAGAAACTTCTTGACCATCTTTAACAGTTGTAGCTTTCAAGATAGCTTGCTTCTTTAAAAGCTCTAGTGGTTTTTTGTCGTCGTCGCATTTTTTGTTTTCTTTAATTTCTGTAAAAGGAAATTTAATAAAGTCTACTTCACTATTAAATTTTATAAGTGGTTTATAAAATCCAAACAAATTATTAGAAAGTAAGTTAAACCCTTCACCAAAGTTATTAGATTGATCCATCTTAAATTGATAGACGGGAGGCATAACATTTTGATTTCTTTTTCTTGGCGGAACTTTTGCTTGTGAAACAATTTCTTTAAAATCATTTCTAGCCGCATCTATATTGGCATCACCGGAGGTAATTACTTCTCCCCCTCTATCTGCTAAGTTTTTCCAATATAGGCAATTTTCAGCTTGATCGTTTGGGTTTGTTGCTTCAGGGTTGTGACCTTTATCCCAATCAAATAGTTTTTCAGATATGCCTGCTGCTGAGAAAGCGTCTTTTAACGCGGCGGGCACTCTTTGTTTGACAAAGGGAAGCTTATGGTCGTATTTGTTTCTTTCTAGTACATGACTTTCAATGATATTAAGAACTGTTTCACTCACATTGGACGACGCAGGAATTAATTGTTCCAGCATTTGATCCAAAAATGAGTCAACATGTATAAAGTAATCGAAATACCTCTCTACATCAGGAGAATTGTGTACTCTTTCGAAGAAAAGACCACGTAACTTATCTAAATCTTTATATTTTTTTCTATACTTGTTTACAGGTTGTCCTATCAAATTATTAAAATCTAATACAGAAGAAAACACATTTATTATTTCTTCTGAAATTGTTCGATATAAGCTCGTTTCTATAGAGAAGAAATAATCTACTGGTCTTGTGTCTTTAGTAAAAATCTTATCAGCATCTTCGCCAATGCTTATCATATCATCACTATGAAATTGCTCAGGCAGTCTGTTTTTAGTAGTGAAAATATAATCGTTAATGCAAACATCAGTTTCGTTAGCAGAAAGAAAATCTGCCCTTCCAGAATAGAGTTGTTTCGTTATTTGTCCAAGCCAAGAGTATCTATCCCTTAAATCAGAAGAACCAGATGAAAAATCTTCAATCAAAAAACGACCTGAAGAGTCGGCGGAAGATGATACAATATTAAAATTCCAATCAAGAGCGAGTGTCTCTAAATAAGGAACCTCGGTATTTGACAAGGAGGATTGATAAAATCCTTTGTTTTGGTATGGATTTTTTGGTCCATATCCATGCATGTTAGTCGCATGATCTTTGACAGTTTCGTTGTCAATGTAAGAAAGCCAATATTTTAAGTTAGATATTTTAACATCAGTTTGATCTACCACTGTTCCAGTAAAGTTAGT
>TARA_R110000824_G_scaffold9778_6_pt1 | contig 17476 bp, 6 predicted proteins | sample TARA_R110000824 | Tara Oceans TARA_R110000824 (sample SAMEA4397747) | marine metagenome | biome: Polar Biome; feature: [MES] marine water layer (ENVO:01000295) within the mesopelagic zone...; material: water (ENVO:00002006), including particulate matter (ENVO:01000060) such as......
CAAAGATGAGGAACACCACAAGGTGGTTGGTCCTATAGCAGCAAAATATGTTGAGACCTTACAGAGGTCCAACGAACAACTGGTTAAAGTTTCCACCCTTATATACAAGCGTCAAAGTGGTGAAACCGGTTTGTCGGATACGGACAAGGCAGATATACTCGACTTCTTGCAAGACCCATCTAGTGGTGATGCTCCGGAGGGTAGCTAGTGGCCAATGATACCTTTAAGTTTGATCGTCTTGGGGACTTAAATCCATCTATGGTAGAGCCAGATCCTTTTGTGCCTTTGGTACTAGAAGGGATGGATAACTTTGCCCAATTGAACCTTGCAGTGCAGAGTGTTTTCGACCGCGGTTCTCGCAACGATTCACAAACGATTATGGACGCCCGCGTTCTCCATGTTGTGCCAAATGCAACGATCTTCCCCGGAGACTATAGGCCCGGGCAGACTGACGCATTGAACGTCGGAGATTCTCCCTACAGCTTTACATTATGTTATGTAATAGTTCCCGAAGCCGGCGATGTGTTTAAATTGCCGCCTGATTTAAATAGGGTTCGAACTACGTCCGCCCAAGGCCGGACCAGAAAAGACAAGCAAAAACTAACTACGTTTACAAGGGTGTATGCTCCCGGTGATATGACTGTCCTGCCCGGAGATGTTGTTACCATCAACAAGTCTTCACAGATTGTCATAGACAACCCAGAAAGAAATCCGGTCCGCGGACCTAGACCCACACCAGATTCTCCCTCTGGAAGCAGGCAGGCTTTCAACATTGGAACACCTGCGGAAGAATTTCCGTTCCCTGATGTGAGTGATCTTGAGCGTTTGGCATTCGAGGCTAAACTTTACGACCCGGTTTATGAGGGAAGCTCTTTCTTTTGGGCTGACTTTGTTAAGCACGCTAGTACTCCTCATTTAGACAATACTCCAAGCGCGCAAGCTCAAGCCAATATAATAAAATATGCCGAATATATGCAAAAGCTGCATGATGACCCCGAGGTGGGCCCGTTTACAATTAATTCAGCATTCAGGTCTGAAGAAGTAAACTCCTCGCCAACGGTCAAAGGCAGCCCCAAATCCGATCACCTGTCGGGCCTCGCCGCCGATCTTAGTTTTGAACGAGCAGTTTCAGACGCGGATCGAGTAAGGTATTATAGAGAAATAATTCCACGCATATTACCAAATTATGATAAATTAATAATTTACGAGGGCACAACTCACATACATATTGGAATGAAGCAGACGAGAAAAATAAGTCTGGTCAATTACCCTCCTCAGCAATATGATAATTGGTATATATATGATCGCCATCTAAAGAGTGTTGCGACAGTGAATGGTATCACATAGAGTTTAAAAATGTCTGATAATCTGTTTGAAATTTTAGTAGGGAAGCTCACTAGGCCAGTTAGAGACGAAGAGAAAAATTCTGAGTCGACTAAGAGCAATATAGAAAAATCCCCAGACCAAGAGGCTGGTATAGCCGCCCGTGGCCTCAATAACGATCCGTCTCCGGATCCTGCTCCTATCTTTGAGCCAGCCGCCGCAGAGAAGGTTTTATCCAACAATACTAACGCTTCGATTGTTCTCGGTAGAGACAGGCCGAGTAACATTGCTAGCGGTTATGGCGGGATGGGCGCTACAGGAGCCGGCTCAATCGACATAGTTGCCGGCCGCGGCCCAGCAGACCCTTCGACATATGTTGATCCTAACTTCATATCCGACGCAGCCAGAATTCACATAAGCCAGACGACCGATATTGATAAAAATTTCAATATAGCAAAAGGCCATATGGGCCAAGCTAAGGGTCGCTCTGGAATTGGAATTAAGGCCGATGGTGTCCGAGTCGTTGGCCGCGAGGGAATTAAGCTTGTCACCGAGGGCCGCGGCTCAAAAAACTCACAAGGCGGCAAAATTAGATCAACAGTAGGCATTGATCTGATTGCTGGAAATGACACAAACGATTTCGGCCAGACAGCAAATTTGCAGCCAATAGTTAAGGGTTATGAGTTGGTCAACGCGATGGAGGCGATGATGGATCTAATGGACGATCTGGCTGCTATGGTTGCCGCAATAGGAAACAACCAGATTAGGATGAACTCGATGCTCGCCGCGCATGTTCACATCAATCGGGGCCTCGGCGCCCCAACAACAACATCGTTTCCATTGCAGCTTGCAGCCAGCACGGCTAATACTTTGCTTGCTGTTCAGGTGACAGCCCCAATGAAACTTCATCGAATCAACACAGCAGGGTTCAGACTCAACACCCTTAAGGTCGGCGGTCCAGACTGGATCTGTAGTAGACACAACAACGTGAACTAATTATTAAAGAGATTTAAAATGACAAAAGGCCCACCCGCAAAATCAACCTCAAGCATCTCCCCGTCCGGGGAGGTAGATGAAAGCGAAGATGTCGACAGCCCTGACGCCGCTGACACCGACTCTATAGCCGGCGCAGACGCCGAGTTCACCATTTATGGCTATGATAACCCTTTTCTTACATTTGCTAAATTTGTAGAGAAGCGCTTTAGAGAGTATGTGGTTGATCACGGACAAACCTTTGCGCAGTCTCTCGGCCCCCCTGATGAATCGGTCCTCGGTGGTACACCGATTCGTAGTAACTTTCCTACAATTACATATGTCACCAAGAAACCCGAAGAATTTACCGCCGACGACGGCGCATCCGCATATCGTGTAACTCCACGCCTTAAGTGGGAACTTAGCGACTTATTTCTTGAAGAATACAATCATCGAATTCACACCGGACCAATAGCTGGCGCCATTGACATTAACTCCGGATTTGTTGGATATCTTGACGAAGACGAAACATACGTTAGTGTCGCAAGGGATGGCTACGAATACTCAGAGGGTGAAGATATTGGGACCACCCCCACAGACGCTTCATACGTCCCCGGCCTCCGAGTCACCCCAGTTGAAGGCTTGTATCAGCCCAAAGTTAACTTTGAAATGCCCAACGTCAGCCCTACGGAGATCGCGATCCCTTGGAAAGACAGAGGTTTGGACAACTATGTTACAGGCCTCGCCGGCATGCTTGGAGGAGCATATAATTACAGCGAGTGTGACCCCTTCCAAGACTTCAAAAGACTTCTGATAAGCTTTCGAGACAACCTAAGAGGAGACTACCCCGTTTGGTGGTTTGGTTATTATGGTGACTCAAGTCATTGGACCCGAGCCCCATTCGCAATTAAATACCCTTTCATAGCTAACCGCAATTTTTATGAACCGGGTCTTGCCGGAAAGCCAGATGAGGCAATGGGTATATCGGCAGTCCCGAGCTATTTTTGGATCGGAGGTCCGGAAACTCCAACAACCAATGCTGTTTTAGACTCAAAACAGCTTAATGGCCTGATTCGCTCAGTTTACTATCTTTACTTGGCTATAAATTCCGAAGAGAGTCTTGAAGATCCTATTTGGACGCAGTACTATTTAGCGGAGTTCTTGCTGGCTTTCACAAATATGGGATCCCTTGAACCACACTTCAATGACTATTTGTGTGTTCCCACTATCGATGTCCGTGACCCCGGTGTCTATGCTGGAGGTGCAGGCGGCGCCGTAGGTGGCGGTGGTGCAGTAGGCGGAACGCCGTTTGATCCCTTTGACGAGCGGTGGAAAACTTGGAATCGGACAAGCGAGTACAACAACGTCCTGAAATTCGTTGGCTCCCTGCCTTTGCTCGGCGCCGATGTGGTCGGATCGCTCGACGAGCTTCCTCTAGGCGCCGAGGCTTCTGGTTGGCCCGAATTCACCCGTGCCGAGTACAACACCCCAATTTTTGATTATGTCAATGAATTGTTGGGCCCCGCAGAGGAAGAGCACCCGGGAATTTATTGGAGCATGCTTAGCTTCCTTAACACGCAAACTCCCGAAGATTCTGAATGGCCACCCGGCCTCGGGTCCGGGGTTGACTACTACCCAGATAAGGCAACTGCAAAATATGATCCGCTTATGGAGATACCCGGAGACCCCTCGCGTTACTTCGCCCCGGGCCAGTCACACATCGAAAATTCTGTAAAGTGGTCCCTCGAAGCTTGGATGTCGTATTTTCTTAGCGAGCGAACAGTTGGCCTTAGTCCTTCATTGTATGGCTCTTTGTTGGAAAGTTATTCTTATGATGAGTTGCCCCCAGAGGAAGATGATTCCTCAGAAACGTGGGAACTTGATGAGGATGAAGATCTGTATGGTATTCCCGGCGACGTATATGATGAATTGTTGGAAGAGGGGCTGGTTCTTAAACCGTGCGACCCTCCCACAGAACCCTTTGTACCCGAAGAGTGTCCACCTTGTATTCCTAACCCTGAAGCATTCGTTCCAAATTGGCGCGAGAACGAAGACGGCGTGGTCTTCTTCAATCAGAGAAGCTGTGAATACTGTGTGACCACGGTCAGCGGTGAAACAGATGCAACCATAGTCAACGACGAAGTAGCAAGAGAAGCCTTCTTAAACGAGGAGAAAGAGAGGGGTATTGATTTAATATTACAGAATTTTGAAAAATATCCTGTAAATGAAGAAACTCGTGACATAATAAGGGACTATTCTGTTGTTAAAGAATATGACATCCCACTTCGGCCCTTGTTACCCCTTCGAGCCTTGGTCTGTGTTGATGTCAATGTAATTAATGCAATTGAATTACTGAGCCCTCTGGAAGAAGAGATAGTTCCTCCCCCGATTGAGCCAATCGGTTGCGTGCTTATGGCACAAGAAATCCGTGGTATGATAAAGAAGGCCAACGAAGCCTTCAGATACTATGGCCACAAGTATGCTCTTTGGTCCCACGAAACTGGTCTCACAATACCAAACTTTGATCCCGACGAGGAAAGAAGAAAGCTCAGAACATTTGTGCCTGTGTTAGTAACCTTAATGGGCAGAAACGGCTTCAAGCTAAATGGAAAAGGCGCAGCAGAAAAAATAGAATTTAGGTTCAATAGCAATTACGAACTTACATATGCAGAGGCTAACGAGCCGAACTGTCCACCAGTCGAGCTAATATGGAAGAAGGGCGATGATAATCTGGGAGGATTCAAATCTTTTGAGCCAACCAGTGATCCTAGAACTATGGCTTATATCTCGAAATTGCCAGATATTGTTAATGACGCCGGTTCACGAGATCCCAAAGAGTGGGATGAATTCTTTACCAAATACACATACCCAGAAATAAATACAAATGAGGTTGTTGACCCAATCGGTGACCCCGTTATGGCCGACGGCCCTCTTCAGCAAGCAGCGCAAAAAATTGTCAATGATATAGTGGGACTGGAAGATGCGATCGTGGCCAAATTCGGCCAACAAGTTTGTCGCGACCGCCAAGGAAAGGAGATTCTTGACGCTGATATAAGAGATTTCGACGAAATGCTCCGCCGAGCATTGCATGCTAAGGCAAGAAATATTAAAGTCGGCGACGATACCTTTGTTAATCTGGCCGAACTTGTTGGCGAATCAAGTAATATGGACGAGCTGTGGCACAAGTTTTTAAACAAATTAGGTGAGTGCGGCTGGCTTGACCTGCTCAGTACGGCGTTTGCCTGTATGAGTAAGGGTATGGACCTTGACGTGTCGTTAGGGATAATATTAAAGGCCGCGCTCAAGGGAATGGATCCCGGTAATTTAGAAAAGATATTCATTGGCCTGCCGCCAGACAAGCAACTAGAAATTAAAAAGAAAATTGCCGAGGCTGGTTGGGGTAATATCCCAGCGCCGTGGGAATCTGGATATAGACCGGGCAGTTATGCATATGATGTTGAGACTGACGAGGACGGTAACCCAATCCCAGAGACTCACACAGTTGCAAACCCAGATTATGGCGTAACGGAAGGGGCAGAGCCCTACACAACAATAGATGCCGAATCCGATGAAAGAGATATGGCCGATAGAACTGCACAATACCGCAGGGAGGCCTCGCCATCCTTTGACTCTAGGTCCACAGCCTCTTTCGGCGGAGCCGGCTCAGTCGGTACTGCGGCCGGTAAGACGGTGGACGCAATCATAGATGTATATGCGGAAGCTATACTAGACTCAGTTGATTTCGATTATTTGTTGAAAGAGTTGGGCAACTTCCCGGGCGGAGAACTGGTAACGAAAATATTAAAGAACCCAGCTTGTCCTCTTCCTCCACTGTTCAGCCCTCCGTTGAATGAGTTTATGAAAACTTTGGATCTTCCTTTCTGTAGAAAAACCAAGCCTCTTGTATGGCCGAAGTGGAAAGGGATCAAGATCCCAGACTTTATGAGAATGTTGATGGAAGCTTTGGTGCAGGCCGTTATGGAACTTGCGATTAAGATAATTATAACCATTCTGGAATTAATTATAAAACTCTTATTGAGTGGCCTTTGCGGCCTTCTTGGCATATTGGGCGATCTTGTCACGGGCTTGTTCGCAAATCAGCCATCAAATCAGTTTGCAGATGCTATAAAAAATGCTGTGTCCGACACCGCTCTTAACGATATGGGCGGCGAAGCACTGGCAGATGATGACACAATAAATCAGGCCGCCGCAGATCTGTTCGCAGCATTCAGCAGATCTTGCACAAATCCAGAGGACTTACCCGATGCTGGCGAAGCAGAAGCGTTCTTAAGAGATGTGGGCATAATGTTAACTCAGGGTGAATTTATTGATTTGCTGAGAGGCAACGCTACCACTGAGGTGACCGGCGCTGTGCATCAACTGGTGCTTATCGTACATAAGAAGTTCTTATGCGTTATGCCCTCCGCGAGCGAAGTCTCAGGCTTCTTTGAAAGTCTTGCTGCTATGCTTGACCGCGACTTTTTAGCAAGCTTGGCCCGGGACCCAACCCCAGATATTCCTGTGTTTCCTAGTGTGTGCTCCGGAGTCTCTGGTGCCGAGGAGATCAACAATTTAAGAAGAGCCTTGATGCTGAGAAAAGGAGTGGACGAATCCCTAGTGGAAGAGCAATTAGAGAGCCTCCGTTGCCGTGCCACCACAGATCTTGAACAACTGGCAGACATAATTCACAATGGTGCATTTGGTGATTTTCCACCTCTGATGGACGATTATAGTGACCCTTCTTGCCCAATTCGTGGATTTATGCCAAGAGACCCAGACCCGGAGCTTGTCCCGGGATCCCCAACTGATGCTCTAATTGGTTCTCAGGGTGTGTTCTCCGGAATGTTTGACATACTTGAGAATGTTTATTACGACGATATGATGGGCCGTGGAGGCTTTATTAATATGGTCTTGTCTGATAGAGACGGCCGAAGCTTACGGGCGCACCATATGTTTGTCGCCGCTCAGTCACTTTTTGGCATTTTCGGCGGCAGGAGCAATACTCATCAAATGCTTTTGCCCGAGACAGTTGGCAGATATTTAGAGTATACTTTGCAGAACCCAACCCAGCAGATGAACGATATCCCCGGTACTTGGGCAGATTGTGCGTTCTTGTCTGAAGGTAACGGATTCCCAAATCTTAAAATGCAATATTGTAACTATTACCCTTGGAAACACCCCGATACTTACTATTTTGATATTACGGGCAAAATGTTTAATACCGAAGCAGATACTTTAGATAACTCTTATGATTTAACATTGACCGAGAGTTTTAGGGAAGATTACTTAACGAAAACAGAAAAAGACGCGCTAGGCATCCCAGAAGACGAATCAGAAAATCTTTTGACCATTGAAACCAGTTTTAGCGGAGATCCAGACTTACCCCCCGGCGTGCAAGATTTTATTGAGCTAGAATTGGGCTTGGACGTTGAAGGCGCCCTCGCTCGCCTGCGCGAAGAAGGCGCCACCGATGTTAGCGCACAATCGGCTGTCTTTGGGGAATATGTAAAGAAAATCATAGAAGAAAATATTGACCCGGTTCACACTGGCAAGGAAAACACAGAAGCGAAGCTCAATGAGATAGCATCGAGTTGCGCAACAGATATTCACAATTATGTTTCCAGTGAATATCTTAAAAACATAGTTGCAATAATCGCCGATAACAATCAGGCCTTTAAATACGGAGAAGGCGGATCCGATTTTGATCGCAATGAGCCTATCACATATCCTCCCAAAAAGATTGATTTAGATATCGACCACAAGCATCCTGTAACTCGTGAGGACGTACCTTTAGATCCTCTTGCTTGGGGCGGGAACACAAAATTCCCAGCCTACTATGAACAGCCACCACAAAATCGCCCGGGTTGGTGTGGAATTGCAGACCAACTAATTCCTGAAGTCGACGGCTGCGAACCAGCTAGAAAGAACGTCGTAAGATACGATGATATTCTAGACAAGATAAGTAATGAGTTCTACGCAAAAATAGCTGACGACGACCGTGCTGGTGGAGCGGCCTGCTTAATTGAGGAGCCCTGCAACAAGATCTTAAGTCGAGAGGCTTCAGCTATGATTGAGGGGAACCTACGCGCTACTATTAGAGTGTACGCCGTCGAAGCATACCTAAAGGGCGCCCCAAGCTTTACTAAATTTAAAGCCGACGCCGGAGAACTATACGGCGACCCGTTGAAAACGTACATAACTGAGACGCTTAAAGAGGGGTTTGTTCGGTATTCAAAGAAGGGTTTTCTCAGCAGAAGAAGTGAAGAGTATTACTATCAGTTTCTTGAACAAGCGGTTCAAAACTTTGGAAAGAAAATCGACGCCGGCCTTGTGGAACCAACCCAAGAAGAACAAGAAGCCATTGACGTTATTAACACCTTTCAGGGTATTTGGATGTATCACCCCACTCATGGGGCTGGCAAACCATACGCCAATACCGGAGAAAGGCTTAAAAGAGTCCTGTCCCCGGGTTATTTCGGAGCGGTGGTAAGAAATATATTTACAGACAAAAGTTTGGATGTTGTGGAGAGTGATAAGGCAATCTTAAATGCTCGAAAAGCAAAAGAATTAAAAGAAGAGTCTTGGAACTCCTTTATGAAGGAAATCGAACCGCTCGCAGAGACTATCCTAAAAAGATATATCGAAGAAGAGTTAAAATATATCTCTGATGAGTTTGCTGAAAGAATACCGCCAAGATATAGAACCCTTTACGAAGTGCTACTTGGGAACAAGAATTTTGGTATGTTTGGGATCATTCCTTTTACGAAGGACGGCACCATTCTTCCAAGCCTATCGCCTGATATGGAAACTCCGCTTCAGGTTGCCAGCGATGCGATTCTTTTCCCAGCAGACCCTGACCCTGTTGATAGCACAATCATCACGCCGTCAGAGGAAAACACTTTCTTAAAGCTGGCCGCTGAAGCTAGTCGACTCGGGGCCGAAGAGATGGCCCTTCCCGCCCTCGCCGATCCATTGTTGGCAGGCCAAAATCCGTTTTCTGGATTTTTTGGGCAGGGGGGATTCGAACCATCCGCTGCCCAATACTCTCCGTTTGCATTAGAGACCTACATATATATTGAAGATCTGACAGCAGAAGACTGGGCTAACAAATTGCTCGAAGCTGAAGTATTTTCATCTTTCGAAGACGACCCCTCTGCCACTCCAGATGCTGCTGCCGGCGCAGAAATTTCGGAAATCTTTGAATTTTGGGAAAGCACCATAATGACCCGCCCATCACACCTGTTTGGCGTGGTCAAGGCATCAGAATGGAAACAATATCTAGATACGTCGCGCTCGTTTATCGAAGGAAAAGGATACAAACGATCAGATTTATGGAAGCAATGGTCGTATGGATTGAGAATGGTGTTTGTGCCCCCCGGAGAGTCGGAAGACGGCCTTACCCCAGAAAACTGGACTTATGAACCCGGCGCCTTGAAGAAGTCTATCTTAGGGATCTCATCAGCCGACACAGACGGGATCGATGCAGGTTTCTTGCCCGACTTATTACTTGGAGAACCTCCGTTCACGCAAACAACCATTCAAAACAACAAGGCATTTAGTTTTGGATCCTCGCCACTCATCCCACTGTCCCGCGAACCCGGCGGACCGGGGGGCGCCCCACCAACCTTGAACAATCCTCTTGTAGGTATGGATGACCCCATGAGCATCCCACTTGCCAGCGCGACCTTGCCGATTGATATGACTGTGGCTGCCGATGATGCTATACACAACTGGATTACTTCGGATGGGTACGACGACTCCGGCGGCTTTTTGGAGCTTGTCCAGAGGCTTGTTTGTGGCCCAGAATACCAGATGCTGTTTAGGTACTGTTTCAACCTGCCTAGACTCCTGTCAACTGTAACCATATATATGATTCAGGCATTTGTACCCTCAATTGGTCGAGCGGATCCAAACGGCGCCAAATCACCCGGATTATTCGCCGCGGACAAAGATCCGGATACCGATGTCCCGGGCAGCGGCTTTGACCACGACGGTTGGTATAAGCCAAGCTCTGTCCTTGTCGACCCTTTGAAACCATATTATGGTGGTGGACTGGGATTGTCTCCGTTTGCATTAAACTTTAAGCGATGGGATCACATAAATTCATTCTCCCGATCGAAAAAAGCATTATCACGAACATTTATGGATCTATATAATTCAAATGACCCATCTTATGATAGCGACGACCCGAATGACACACAGAAAGACGCCAGAGAGGCGCTTAATGTTACTTGGCCCAAATATATGTTTAGATTGAGACAAAAGAAAGTTGATAGGCCTTATGATAAGAATGGAGACATTTGCGATTAACCAACAAGGAGATAAGTTATGTCAGGATTAGCAGCTAAATTACCATTAACAATAACTTCTGCAAAAGAAGCGTACAATTTATTACAAACGATTGAGCAGGTTGCAGCACAAAACATTAAGATGATTGTGTTTACCAACCCCGGCGAACGTGTGATGGATGCAGACTTTGGGGTTGGAATTAGGAGATTTTTGTTTAAGCAGAACGTGACTTTCACTCATGACACATTGAGAAACAGGATACAAAAACAGATAAACAAATATCTTCCCTACGTTGAGATACAAAGGATATTTATAGATTCTCCACAGTCAAACCCGGAGCTTCCAGAAAATTATATAAAAGTCTTATTAAGGTATCGTATTCCGCCAAGCTCCAAGTCTCTTGTTTTAGAACTACCTATTACTGCCTAGAAAACTATTTATTTAAAAAGGGACCGGTCGTATGCCAAAATTAAAAACACCAATTCGTTATACTAGCAGAGAGTTTGGTAGTATTAAAGAGGACTTAGTAAGATACGCTAAGAGATATTACCCCGATACTTATAGAGATTTTAATGAGGCCTCATTTGGCTCCTTAATGCTCGATACAGTTGCTTATGTGGGAGACATACTATCTTTCTATCTTGACTACCAGATTAACGAATCTTTTCTGGATACCTCCGCAGAGTTATCAAACATTGTTAGACTGTCTAAACAGTTGGGCTATAAATACAAAGGTGTCCCGGCCGCAACAGGCGTGTCATCTTTCTATGCAATAGTCCCCGCTAATGAGACTGGTCTTGGGCCTAATTCTGATGCGCTGCCTATTTTAAAGGCTGGCTCAACTATGTCTTCGGCGAAAGGAGGCAGATATACTCTGGTTGAGGATGCTCGTTTCGACGATCCGGGCAACGATGTGGTCGTAGCTAGAGTGGATGACTCAACAGGTGTCCCGACTTCTTACGCCGTTAAAGCATTCGGAAAAATAGTTGCCGGCGCCGGCGCAAGGGAAACTATACAAGTTGGAGACTTCAGGCAGTTCTTGAAGGTCCCTTTGAAGTCTAGAAGATTAACAGAAATCATTTCTGTGATAGATAACGAGGGGCACGAATATTTTGAGGTGGACCACTTATCTCAGAATGTTGTGTATAGAGCAGTGACAAACCGAGGTACTGATGGCGGCATAGTACCATCAGTAATGAAGCCGTTTGCGGTTGCCAGAAGGTTTGTAGTGGATAGAATCGACGGACAATATTATTTACAATTTGGTTATGGCTCCGACAACGAGTTGACCACCACCTCGGTTGCAGAGCCATCCGAACTAACCTTGAAGATGCACGGCCGTCAATACATAAGTGATACTACTTTTGATCCGAAAAAGCTGATAGACACTGATAAGTTCGGTGTTGCACCATCGAATACCACATTAACAGTGACCTATAGGGTGAATACTGTGGCTAACTCCAATGCCAGCATAGGTTCAATTAATTCTATGACATCTGCAATTGTCGATTTTGAAAACCCTACAGCAGTCTCCACAGCTATCAAAAATGATGTTCGAAATTCTATTGAGGTTTACAACGAAGAAAAGATAGTTGGCAGTTTGGCTCGTATGAACAATGACGAAGTTAAGAGAAGAGCCCTCGATCATTTTGCGGCTCAAGACCGGGCAGTCACCTTACAGGACTTTGAGGCAATAGCATACGGTATGCCTCCCCGTTTCGGCGCGATCAAAAGACTTAGAGTCGCTCAGGATCCTGACTCTTTTAAAAGAAATTTAAATCTTTATGTTTTGTCGGAAAATGAAAATGGATTCTTGACTTCCGCCAACAACACTCTGAAAGAAAATCTTAAGATGTGGCTGAATAACTATAAAATGATTCATGACACAATAGACTTAATGGACGGAAAGATTATAAATTTTGCAATAGAATTTCACGTTGTTGCTGACCCGGAATTCAACAAGTCTCTTGTTTTGGCTGACGCCCAGAGGGCCTTGGCGAGTTATTACTCCCAGCCCTTGTTTATGTCGGAACCAATATATCTTGTTGACATCTATAACGTCTTGAATAGACAGGTTAGGGGAATCATAGATGTCAAGGACGTAAAAATTGTGCCTCGCTCCGGCGGATCATATTCTTCTCTTTCCTTCGATTTCAATATCCAAAAGTCAAATGATGGTAGAGCATTGTATGCTCCCGAGAATGTTTGTTTTGAACTCAAATATGCCGATAGAGATATCAAAGGAACTATTGAATAATGGCCATTAAAAGATATTATGCAAGTGCAGATAACACAATAACAAACGCATTCCAAGACAACTTAACTACCCGGGGCACGGGCTCAAATATGGGCCTATCTGATATTCTGGAAGTGTTTTCTATATATGGCCAAGAATCGTCCGGATCACAAGAATTATCTCGTGCTTTAATTCAGTTTGATATCAGTGGGTCTGCCAACACAATTAGATCAGATGCCGATAACAATAAATTAACTTTATCTAATAGAGCAACAGCCGAGATAACTGCGTTAAGTAAAACTTCTGGAGAAGCTAACACTCGCACGCTAGTTGTGACCGATGTCGAAGGAAACACAGTCACCTTTACTATCAATGCCTCAGCTAGTACATCTGCTACGGTAATAGGCTTTAGCGATGCGGGCAGCAATGCAACTCAATTTGCCACAAATATTGCGGCCGCTATCAACGCAGCAAACAGCGCTGGAACCCTAAAAATAAAAGCTTCTTCTTCTGATGCAGTAGTAACTTTAACTATGGTCAAACGCGGCGCCGCAGGCAATGACGTGGCGAGCATATCTGGCACAGCCGTCACAGATTCTGTTGTTACAATAAATAATCATTTCAAAAATGGTTCTGATGGCGCAAGCTTTTATTTGAGACTGTTCAATGCTGAACACGCAGAGACATTACCAAAGGATGCGATCCTTGTTGTTGAGGCTTTACAAAAAGATTGGGATGAAGGCCACGGTCTAGATATGGAGGGATACGCCGATTTAACCAATGGTAATGGAGGTTGTAATTGGGAATATGCACAAGACGGCCCGGGCACAACAAGGGTCGCGTGGGACAGGAGCGGAGGAAATTTTCATCAATCCCCTACTTTTACTGCCTCGTTCGCCGCCGCCGGGAGCGGGGTGACTGGAAGTGGACCAACTGCTGACTTACAACTTAATGTAACTGATTTAGTGTACGAATGGTACGACTATGATGGTACGAATGGCAAAAAGAACCACGGGTTTATTGTTCGTCTCACTGGATCGCAGGAGGCTAAATTCGAGTCAGGAGGATCCCGAGCCGGCACAGACCACAACGGAATGATTAATAATGTTACTGGTTCAACAACTTCCTATTATACGAAAAAATTCTTTGCCCGAGGGTCAGAGTTCTTTTATAAGCGTCCTTGCCTTGAGGCTCGCTGGAACAGTGCAACAAAAGACGACACTGGAAACATTTATTTTAGTAGCTCTTTGGCCCCACAGGCAGAAAATTTAAACACAATTTATATGTACAATTACGTTCGAGGTCAGTTAAGAGATATTCCTGATATTGGCACTGGTCCTATTTGGGTAGAACTCTATTCGGGCTCCATAGGGAACGCTTCCCCATCAACGTCCTCAGTACTACTCCCACAGGGCGGAGGCGTTGTCGCAGCCGGCAATACGGTTATAACAGGGGGATATGTCTCAACAGGTATATATTCAGCCTCATTCGCCATAACGTCCTCTACTGATGATTATAGTCCGCCAACTCGACTCTTTTCGTCTGACCTAACAAAGGTGTATGCTGTGTGGGCAAATACAGGTGTACACAATCAGACCGGAAGAATTGAATTTTTAACCTCTTCTTTCCGTCCCAAGAAGTTCGATACGCCGGCCCTTAATCCTAATACGGCTCACGCCTCTAACATAACAAATTTAAAATCAGTCTATTCCACAAACGAGCAAGCACGCTTTAGAGTTTATGTGAGACAAAAAGATTGGAATCCAACTATTTACACTAAAGCGTCGGTTACACCGCCCGTTAATATTGTTGATAGTGGTTCTTACAAATTTTATAGGATTATAGATGAGTTAGATGTTATTCCATATGGTACTGGCAGTCTCATGCATACACAAATGTCTTATGACGTGTCAGGAAATTACTTTGATGTTGATATGGGCTTGTTTGAGCCCGGTTACGCATATGGTATCAAATTAGCTTATTATAATGGTTCTATAGGGTCTTATGTCGAACAACCGGAGACATTCAAATTCAGAGTGGAATAGGTTAGCTTATGAGTATCAAGAGACTTTTTGAAAAAGGCAAAACGGATAAGGTCATAACGACGACCGACCTTCAGACTCTTCGCGAAGATGTCGAATCTGCAAAAAATATGGAGCAGAGATTTGGTGATGTCGATAGATTTTCGCCTCAAGTCGATTTTGCAAATCCGGAGAAGTTTGCTAGATTTGGTTCCGCCGAGAAATATTATACGGATTCTATCGATAGAATACTTAGCTACTTCCCATATGATGGTGCAGAAGCAGAAGTAAACGAATTTTTTAATAATTCAAATTATATCGATGATTATATATATGAAAATTTATATCCTAGAACAACAGGGTATATTACTTTCTCGCCCCACGACGCGACAGACGATGATGGTGGCTGGGGTGGAAACGATACGCAACCTGCCGCAGCAACATTATATTATGGTGAGCCTTCCGGCAAGGAATACATTGAAGTAAAAGGCGGTCCTCATTCTGGCTCTTATGGTATGCCATCCGGCTCTTTAGGAACCTCATTTACGGGATCCAATTACTACTCCACGGACATCTACAACCAAGCCAAGGCCTCCCCTTCCGGCCGAGATGGTACTCGCGCATCCAATCTTAGGATGAACTTGGATGATGGTATTACAGTTGAGTTCTGGCTAAAGAAAGAGTCTTTCATACCCAGCAAGACGCAAAAGGAAGTAGTCTTCGACCTGTGGAATCAGGTCACCTCTTCCAGCCCCCAGCACGGCCGTTTAATGGTCGAGTTAACTGCATCTGGATATGCTGAAGATGGTGCGGATCCGTTTAGGTTTACATTTGTGTCAGGCGCTGTTGCAACAGGAGCCGGCTCAGGTTTCCAAAACCTAGCCCTTGGTGGAACATCTATCACCACTGCCTCCGTTGCCGATAACAAGTGGCACCATTATGCACTCTCGGTTGTAAACGGCCCAGCTAACAAGACCGTAGTTAGGTTCTACCGCGACGGACAGCTTGTCAACACGGTCTCGACGGGTTCTGTGGCGGAAGAAGTAACCGGATCCCTCATAGGCTTTATTGGGGCCCTCCAAACGCACCCAAACCTTCCGGTCGGCACCACGATTCCTGCTGATGGTATGACTGGCTGGGGTAAACTTTCTGGATCGGTCGACGAATTTAGATATTGGAAAACCCGCCGATCCGGGGAAGAGATAAATAGAAATTACTTTACGCACGTTCGGGGTGGTTCTAATACGGATGTTTCCAATGCGGAACTGGGTGTATATTACAAATTTAATGAGGGAATAACCACTGACAGTTCTCTTGATGCAACTGTGTTGGACTATTCTGGTCGATTGAGTAATGGTATCTGGGTTGGTTACGCTTCTGACGCAAGAAGCACTGGCTCTGCTATTGTTGAATCTAGCGGATCGAACAAGACTGAATACAAAGATCCGATTATGTATCACACCCACCCGGATGTGCAAACTCTAAAAAACAATTTGGCTGCATCTGCAAGCTATTATGATATACGGAATAACACTTCACTTTATCATTCGATGCCATCTTGGATTATTGAGGATGACACCGAGAGTGGCCAAGTATTAAAAAATCTGTCACAAATAATGGGCAACTATTTTGATACACTTTATCTGCAAATCGAAGCCGCGACACATATTCAATCGCCAACCTACAACACTTCGAGTGGCAAGCCGCTTCCTTTTTCGAATAGGCTTTTGGAAGCGAAGGGTTTTGTTACATCAGACATCTTTGCAAATGCAGATATTATTGAAGCTATTAAAAATAGGGATGGCGAAAGAGATTTTGCATCGGATATGCACGAAGTCAAAAGCCTTATCTACAAAAATATTTATAACAACTTAGTTGACATATATAAATCAAAAGGCACAGAGAAATCCTTTAGAAACTTAATCAGGTGTTTTGGTGTTGACGAAGAACTCATTCGTATTAACATGTACGCGGATAATGTAACTCAGCTTTTAAGAGATAATTACCGCGCCAAGACTGTTAAGAAGAATTTCGCTAACTTCTACCATCCGGACAACTATGATGCCGTTGTAACTCACCAGACCTCTAGCCAAGCCGGCGGCGCCAACAATTCTGATTCGATTGGTGTGACTTATATTTCAGCTTCGCACAAAGATATTTCAACAACTGGCGAATCAGAGGTTATATTTCCTCGCCTTAAGCGGCCCGGAGACCCGGGTTATTTCGAAACAAGCTTTACAGATTCCTCAATTTTTGGTTGGGACCAAGCAGATGCAGATCCTGACGACTACATCAAGCCAACGGACGGCTCAGGATATCAAGTTCTAGCCATCAGGCCCGATACCGACTCTAAAGACGCTTACTTTAAATTGGTTGATCGTTCGAACGACGCAACAATAGCAACTTCTAGTCTTTACAAAGATGTCTATGACGACCAGCGCTGGACCTTTGCTCTAAGAACTAGAAATGTTATGACCTCCTCTATAACGCCAACTGATCCTGCGACATCACACGGTATGGGTACATTCTTAACCGGCGCCGCTGGAATAAGAGCTAAGGCAACAATTACTGTTGCTGCTTCTAGTTCCCCTCCCGGCGTACCTTTCATTGGGGAGGGTGATACTATCGAGTTAAT
>TARA_R110000824_G_scaffold105527_1_pt1 | contig 17462 bp, 7 predicted proteins | sample TARA_R110000824 | Tara Oceans TARA_R110000824 (sample SAMEA4397747) | marine metagenome | biome: Polar Biome; feature: [MES] marine water layer (ENVO:01000295) within the mesopelagic zone...; material: water (ENVO:00002006), including particulate matter (ENVO:01000060) such as......
CCTCAGCAAAGACTGAGATAAGCAAAAAAACAGTAAAAAGTACAGCACCTGCTCCGGTAATTCCAACAGGAACTAGAGAGGTGCAATTAGAAAAAGGAACTAAATGGGAAATGAAAGATAGGACGTACGTGCTTAAAGGTTCTAAGACACCTATAACACACATGATTCCATCTTCAAACATCTTTTGGTTTGATGAAGAAAAAGGATATGAGAGAGAGTTGAAAAATACTACAAATCAAAAATCTCCTTTCGTAGATGAGATGCTAGGTGGTCAACACAGGATGTCTCACATTGTTTTTGAAGATGGATTATTGATTGTTCCAAAGCAAAAGCAAGTTCTTCAAAAATTACTTTCACTTTACCACCCATTAAAAGATATTCTGTATTCGGAATATAACCCTGTAGCACAAGCTACGTATGAAGTTGATAACGTTGAATTAGAATTAGAAGCTATGAATGCTGCTGTAGCAATGGAAATTGATATGGCTGAAGCTATCATGAGAGTAGAGATTGGTTCTAAAGTATCTAAGATGAGTTCTAAAGAACTTAAAAGAGATTTACTTATGTTTGCTAAAAACAATCCAAACTTATTCTTAAGTTTAGCTAATGACGACAATGTTCATCTTAGAAATATTGGAGTTAAAGCAACAGAAATGAATATCATAAAACTATCACCAGACCAAAGAACTTTTTCTTGGGCTAGTAATGATAGAAAACTATGCACAGTTCCTTTCGACGAGCATCCTTACTCTGCATTAGCATCTTGGTTCAAGACTGATGAAGGTATGGAAGTGTTTTCTACGATTGAAAAACGAATGAATTAGTGTGATTATCTGTAGAAGCTAGGCTACGATAAAGGTGGCCTAGCAACTACACAACATAAAAAAGACATGGCAGTAAGTATAGATACAGTATATCAAAGAGTTTTGGCTATTGCCAACAAAGAACAAAGAGGTTATATTACGCCTCAGGAATTTAACTTATTTGCCAACCAAGCTCAAATGAAAATATTTGAGAACTACTTCTATGAGCTAGACAAATTCTTAAGGATTCCTGGTAACGACTCTGCTTACTCTGATAGAATAAATATATTAGAAGAAAAAATAGCTTTCTTTGAAAAAAATAAAGTGGCAATGAGTTTAGTTGATGGCGACTCTTACTTAACTGAAGAAGTTACTAATGGAGATTTTGCTGCTTTTGCTGACTTTGATACGACAAGCTATGAGCTAGGAGTAATACAGGTAGCAGGACAAACTGAAACAACACTAGCATCTGGCGCATTAACTCTTCCTGGCAAAGCGTCTACTGGTACTAGAGTAGAGCTTACTAATGGAACAACTCAGTTTTTTGGTCTTGACACAGGTCGATTCTACAACTTGACATATACTATTACTACCGCTGGTACTACTAATCTTAGATATTTTAACAACGATTCTTCTGCTTACACTTCACTTCCAGCAACCGTTGGGTCTCACACTGTTATAGTAGAGGCTAAAGGCGATAGGCTTTTTATTAGGAATGCAGATACTACCCCTGCTAACACTGTTGTGTTTAGTAGTATATCTATAAAAGAGGTTGTTCAAGATACCGCTACATTACCTACTGATGTATATAGACTAGGTACTGTTTTTTACAACAATGGAACTAAAAATATTAGAACTGAAAATATAACAGCTAAAGAAGCTGACTTAATGGAACAAACGGCTCTGTACAAAGCTAGTGAGCTTAGACCTGTGTATGTTAGATTATCTGCAACAAGACTTAGATTCTACCCGGCAAATGTTTCTCCGGTTAGATCTATTAGTAACGTAAACTGTAATTACGTAGCACAGCCTACAACAGCATATTGGGGTTATAACATAACGCTAGGGCAAGCAACTTATAATCAAGCAACAACAACTAACTTTCAATTACATCCATCTGAAGAAACTTCTTTAGTTTTTGATATTTTAGAATTAGCTGGAATAATGATGGAAGATGCTAATCTAGTAAATATCGCTAACGTCGAAGAAGCAGCTAAGACACAACAAGAATTAACGTAAGACTATGGGATTATTAACAGGAACAGATCAGCAATACTACGAAGGTGATGACTTAGGTAATTACCAGTTTACATCTTTAGAAGATATTATAAATCAATTTATAATTGCTTACGTAGGTGATGGAAAAATAATAAGTAAAGTAAAAAGAACAGACGTAGCTTTCCACGCTCAGAGAGCTTTGCAAGAGTTTAGTTTTGATACTTTTAAATCAATAAAGTCTCAAGAAATAACTTTACCACCTAGTTTAACTATGGCACTACCTAGAGATTATGTCAACTACGTTAAATTAACTTGGTCTGACGCATCTGGTATAGAGCATGTTATATATCCAATACCTGTAACGAGTAATCCAACTAATGTGCTTCAAAACGAAGCTGGAACATATCAATTTACCGCAGGTGGAGAGTTAAAGGTTAATCAAGACTCTGCTGGCAATCCAATTGATTCTAAAACTTGGGATAATTACAAATCAGCAACTCCTTCTGAAAACCAAGAAACAAACTTTGAATACGACAATGACTTATTTAACTATAATCTAGGTCAAAGGTATGGTTTAGACCCACAATATAGCCAAATAAACGGTTCGTTTTATATCGACGAATTAAAAGGAATGATTCACTTTAGCTCTAACATAGCTGGTGAAACTGTTTTATTAAAGTATATAAGCGATAGCCTTGGAACAGAAGCGGAGATGAAAGTACACAAGTTTGCAGAAGAAGCTATGTATAAGCAAATTGCAAACGCTATATTATCTACTAGCGCTAATGTTCCAGAATATATTGTAAATAGATTTAAGAAGGATGCTAGAGCGTCTAAGAGAAATGCTAAATTAAGATTATCTAATATCAAGCTAGAAGAAATTACACAGGTTTTAAGAGGTAAGTCTAAGCAAATAAAACACTAGTACATGGCTGAAATGAAAAGAAATTTCCTTAAAGGAAAAATGAATAAAGACTTTGATGAAAGGCTTGTTCCTGGGGGAGAATATAGAGATGCTTTAAATGTAGAGCTTTTAAGTTCAGAAGGATCAAACGTTGGAACCGTGCAAACTTTAAGAGGTAATAGCCTAGTTGACGGTATAAACTTTTCTTCTAATGCGTTAGCTGTTGGTAGCGTTGAAGACGAAGAAAATAAATTATTTTACAGTTTTATTGCAAATACTTATGATCTAACTGAGCATGCGAACGGAGGTTTTATTGGAAACAAGTGTGACACTATATGGCAATACAAACAAGATGAGTCTGGAAGTATAAGTGAACAGAAGGTAGTTGTTAATGACATGTATACGTCTCAGCAAATACCTAATACGTTTGAGTATGCTAATGATGGACAAGCAGTAACTGTAACTGGTTTAAGTAGAATAGCCAACTCTTTTAGACCAAGTGTTGTTGGAGGTTTTCAAGATGAACCAACCTATCTAGCTACTGGTGTTAGAGTTGGGATGCGTGTTCAAAAAATAGACACAAATGGTAACGATCTTTGGGGAAGCGCAGATATAAGAGTATTATCAATAGTAGATAGTGGCGACGGAACAATGGAGTGCAATATAACACCTTTAGTTGGCATCGCTGAAGATAGAGACGATTACGATGCAGCAGATATTGCTGCTGGAACTATAATAAGGTTTTCTTCTGATAGAATATTAAACTTTTTTACTGGAACTAAAGAAACCGCTACAACAGTTGCTAGTAGTGGTCAAGTTTCTTTTACACCAAGTTTAGATGGTGAAACTACACTTATAACAGGTATAAATGTATTAGATGATCTATTACTTTGGACTGATGGTAGAAACGAACCTAAAAAAATAAATATAAAAAACGGAATAGCTGGTAGTTCTAGACTTGCTGAACATACTAGATTATGGATTCCACAGAGAGAAGAAAAATTCCTTAGAGGTTGGCTTAAAGAAGAACATATTAATGTTATAAAGAAAACACCTTCAACTTCACCTAAGATAGAACCTCTTTCTAGTTTAAGAAATGGACCGACGAGCAGTTTAGTAACAAAATATGTTACGCATGCATCTCCAGTAGCTGGACCTTTTGCTTTGCATGGACCTGGTGGAGACATATATCCTACTGGAAAGCTTCATTGGTTAGATTCGCTTATCGACAACGTGGCTTGGCAGGAAGACGACAAAATTAAATTAATAGGACAATCAACTGGTACTGTTGTTTTCTTTAGACTAATACCACCTATTAATGCAGGTACTGACTCAGTTGACAAGCGTTTATTTAGACAAATAAGTGTACCTGAAGGGTACGACGCTAATGCTCCATCTGAAACTTGGTCTGCCTCTCTGGTAGTAGAAGAAGTTGACTCTTTATTTAAAGACAAGTTTATACACTTTGCTTACAGATATAAATACACGGACGGAGAGTATTCTGTAATATCGCCTTACTCTACTTCAGCGTTTATTGCTGATGGCTACCAGTATGGCGCTTTGACTGGTTTCAATGATGGAATGCTTAATATAGCTAGAATCATAAACGTATCTAACTTTATAACTCCATCTACTCCAGAGGATGTTGTAGCGGTAGAAATTTTAGCAAGAGACGTAAATGACGAAGCTCAAAGTGTTTGGTCAGTAGATTTTGTTAGTATCAATGATACTGCTTGGGCTAACGGAGGATTCGTAAGTGTAGATGATAATTCTTTTGGTGGCGCAATACCAACGGATCAACTGCTTAGAGATCAAGATTTTGTTCCTACAACCGCTAGAGCTCAAGAAATAGTTGGTAACAAAATAGTATATGGTAACTATACTCAGAATTACGACTTAGATAAAGTAAATATTATAACTGGAGTAGACTCTGTGGATCCTTACCAAGGTGCCACTCAATTGTCTAGCAATAATATAACCACCGCTCAGTCGGAACCTTTAATAGTAAACCAAGGTGGTGTTAATAGTAGCTTATATAATGGTCCACTTAGAACCGACTACGAAGCTTCTGATCCAGAAAACAACTTTACCAACACAGCTGGAAATTTTTTCTACAAAGCACCTTCAGCAGCAACATACGCTATAACAGCAAGCGTCAGTACATTAATTTTTAAAGCTATCCGTGGAAAAATAATTAATGATAGTGGAACATTTTCCACCAGAGCTGTTGCGTTTAGACCAGGTGTTGCCTTAAAGCTGTATGACGTAGACGCTGGAGCGTTTTTAACTAGCAGCGAGGCTACCACACCAATATCAGGTGGTCCTTCTAGTAATGAGTTTTCTGTAAACACTGCAAATGGTATTAGCGAACCTCTCAGCGGTTTGGTTTACCCAACAGAATTTGAAGATGTTAATTACACTTGGCAAGTTCCATTAACAGAAAATCAAAAGATACAAGTTAGAATTGTTGTAGATGATTACTCAAGTTTTACAACTTTCCCACCAGGAGGCGTGTTGAATAGTTCAAGTACGGACTTAGAGTATGGAACTATTGGAGCTACTTTCTCATGGCCAAGTACATCTTCGTACCAAGCGACAGTTAAAAACGCCACATACAATGTTACTAGTTCACCAGAAACTTTAGGTAATATAATATTAGCACAGGGAATTAAGTCTGTAAAGTCTAATAAAACGTATCAAACCGGGATAATGTATACAGATGGCAACAGACAAGCTGTAGTTCAAACTAATGAATCTAGTAAAGTGCAAACGCAAGTCTCCGAAGCTATCGAGATAAATAGAATAGTATGTACACCTACTAAAACACCTCCGGCTTGGGCAACGCATTATAAATATGTAATAAAAGAAGTAGAGAACAGAGAATACAATCTAGTTATGTCTGAGTCTTATTCTAACAATGATGGTAATTTTGCTTGGCTTGTTTTTAACTCAGCTGATGTGGATAAAATCAGTGAAGGTGATTTCTTGATAATAAAAAAGAAGCACAACTCAACTGTTGCTGTTACTGATTCTAAGGCTAGGTTTAAAGTATTAAGCATAAGCGATCAAATACCGACGGCATCAGATGACACTCCAATAATAGCATCTGCAGATGGAGCTGTAGGTAGGTTTTTTATTAAAGTTGACTACAACGATATTTTCCAACAATTCTTAAGTGATAACTTTGATACTCTAAGTACAACTGCTAACGGTGCTGTTTTCACTAGTGAAAGATCACCAAGCAAACTTTATGACTCTGGTATATTTTATGAGGCGTCAGAAGCACATCCAATAAAACTGACAAGAGAAAATGCTCAAGATTACATACCAATAGGTTCGACACTACAAGTAGATTCTGCAAGTGGCATAAACAGTAGCACTATGAGCTCTATACAATCTAAAATAGATGGAGCAACTGTAATAGGCGTTAGAGGTGCAAACTGTTTTAACAGAAAGCAAATACTTCAAAAGACTGGTACTGATGCTTTTTGTAGAATAGAAGTAGATAGAAATTTAACTAGCATACTTAATGGAGGATCATTCTTGAGTCAAGTTAGAGTACATATAAGAGTTAATAGACCAGATGGCACTTTCGTTACTGTTAGGTTAGAAAAAGGTATAAACAATGATACGGTTTTACATGTAAATCCTTACACTCACTCTGTATATGATTTCAATGACTTGAACTTATCTTCATCTTTAGACTTTTACAACTGCATAGCGTTTGGTAATGGTGTTGAATCAGATACTATAAGAGATGACTTTAATGCTGACTCTATACATGTCTATGCACCTATAGGCAAAGTAAGCGGTTTTAAAGCTTCATTAGAAAATGAAGACTACAAGAAAGAGTTTAAAGGCAACTTTTTAATACACTCTCAAGGTTACAATGAGCTAAACGGAATAAATAGACTTAATGAATTTTTAATTGGTCAGTCTATAGAAAGACAAATAGATGAGAACTATGGATCTGTTCAAAAATTATTTTTAAGAAATACAAACTTAATTATATTCTGCCAAGGTAGAGTCCTTAGGTTACTGTCCGGTAAATCGGAATTTTACAAAGCAGATGGAACCGCTGATATAATTGCTGCAAATAGAGTGTTTGGCTCTGAGCTAGTTTATGGTGGTGGTGAGTATGGTATTTCAAACAATCCAGAGTCATTTGCTATAAATGAACAAAGAATATACTTTACTGATACAGCTAGAGGAGCTGTTTTAAGGCTTTCTAACGATGGTATTACGGTTATATCTGATTATGGAATGAGAGATTACTTTTATGACAACCTAAAGAATGTTAGAGCTGCTATAGGCACGTACGACGGAAGGAAAGATGAGTACAATCTTACATTACACCAAGTAGTACACCCTTACTTTGCTAAAAACGTTAATACAGTTACTTTCTCAGAGTCTGCTAAAGGTTGGTCTTGTTTCAAGTCATTTATACCAGAATCTGGATTAACAATGAACAATCTTTATTACACTTTTAAAGTAGGTAGACTTTGGTTACATCACGTAGAAAGTGCTAATAGAAATACGTTTTATAACGTTCAAACTGCATCTACAGTTTCACCTGTATTTAATGACTCTCCTGAAGTAGTTAAGAGTTGGAGAGCTATGAGCTACGAGGGTAGTGAAGCGAAAACCACCACTAACACTGGTTGGTATGTAGAAAGTATAAACACTAATAGTCAAACCGGTCAAATTGATTACTTTGTGAATAAAGAAGACAAATTCTTTAATAGCATACAAGGAACAGAAACTGTGTTTGTAAACTTTGCAGACGGAGGAGCTACTGGTACTGCCGCTAATAATGTAGACACTAGAGAATTTTCTGTTCAAGGAGTAGGAAGTTTATCTGGTAATCCAACGGTTGTAGGTACAACACCTGAACTAGGCTATAGTATAACAATAGATATTCCTGATACAGACTTTTATACTTCACCAGGCTTTCAATACTTGAATCAAGCTACAACTCCAAGTGGATTGTTAGGTACGTTTACTATATCTCCTAAACCTGGCTACTCGATTAGTGCTTCTGATTTTACAAACATAAGCATAACTGAATATCTTATATCTCCTTTGTCGTCAATAACTTTTTCTGACGTTGGAACTGCAAATACTCCAAGTAATTCTGTTTTAGTAACTATAAATAGTATTAGCCAGACTTTATCGGCTAACTTAAGCATAACTATTGATAATTTCAATCAAATAGAGTTGGAGCAAGCAAATACGTTAATTAGAATGCGTCTGCGGTTTAATGTGAACAATACAGCGGCTCCAACCGGCGTAAGCGTAGAAAATGTAACAATAGGTGAAGTAAGCCCACTAGTAAGCAGCACTCTTTCAATAAACCAATCCGACTTGGTAGTCTACGGAATAAACGGAACTATTCCAGAAAATGCGTTCACATTACTATGTAGTGTTCAGATAGCCTTATCTAGCGTAGATGGTTACTTTTATGGCGTGTTACCTGAGCCAATATTAACTTCTGACGAACCTAACAATGAAGGTATTGAATTTCAAACACAGGTTTGGGGAGAGAATATAATTAATAATGAAAACGGGTTGCCAACAGCTATATCTTATAATGTTTCTTTTAATCCAAACGCTATTTATGGTATAAATGGTAATATTTATTCTTCCGCTAACTATGAGTTAAGTTTTGACAATCAAGAAGTATCAAGAAGTTCTGTTACACTTAACTCTAATACTATAGTTAGACCTAACACTGCAGCTACTTATGTGATACCTATTAATACAATAAACGGTATTCCTACAGCGGTAGAAGCTGAATCTTGGATGACTATAGACTTTATTAGTGTAGACAGCATTACAATAACATTGTTAGCGAATACTGGCGCTTCAAGAAGTGGAGATATAACAATAACACCCGCTAATCAAACGGGAGAAAATACAGCAACATTAACAGTAGTACAACAAGTTGCAAGCTACATAGAAATTCAATAATAAAATATGCCAAATCCTAGAAATGTATTTTTAAACTCAGTTGATCCAGTAGACAACAATACTCAAGAAATAACTTTCAATGTTGTTACTAATGGAACAGCTCCGACGGCCGCTATATCATATACAGATGGATCTGGTTGGGCAACTGTTGGAACACCAATACTATCAAACACTGATAACGATGGAAATAGTATATATGCGGTGAATGTTGCTTTAGACGTAAATGACTTTTCTGTGTCTGGTGATAATCCAAGAAGAGCTACTCTAACTATGACTCACTCTGACACAGTGGCAACAGATACTAATTTTATAGATCAATACGGCTATAATCCAGCTACAGATACATTGACAATAAGTCCTACTTCAGTTTTGGTTGCTAGCACTGGTGGTTCAGGCGTCATACAAATAACTAGTAGCTTAGCAACTGGAGACTTACCAGGAGTTTCTATAGAATCTATTACTGGCGCTGACAACATAACTATAGGAGATGTACAAGAGGTTAGTGGAGAATCTTACACACATACTGTTTCGTATTCTTTTCAAGCGGCTAATGATAGTAACGCTGGTGGTAACTCTGTGTTTTTAAACTTCTTTCACCAATACAATAATCAACCAGGCGCTATTGCTAATCAATTAATACCTATACAGCAAACGCCTATACCTTACTTTGAGTTCCAACCTGATGGTTCTAACAACTTAGAAGTTGAGGTTAATAACGATGAACAAGTAAACTACCAAATTCCACTAACAGATAATAGTGGCATTCCTTCTTCAACAGCATACAAGGTAAAAGTACCGGGTGGATCTGGTACTTTAGGAGATTGGGACGAAAACTTTTTAAACTCTCCAACTGGAGATGATTCTACATGGTTTAGTTCTGTTTCTGTTATCGACGGAAATAACTTTGATAAAGTTCTTCAGTTTACGGTAGCGGAAAATACCACGGGTTCTGATAGAGAAATAGACCTAGGCGCTCAGTTTACTTTTATTGGGCCAGAAACTTTACTTAACAACACTTTTAGTACAATAACTCCTACTTTATCAAAAACATCTAACGAGCTTGGAGTTAGAATATATAGCGGCGCAACGCCAAATGCAAGTACATTAACTAGTAACGCCTTATCGGTTGTTGGCCCTTATGGAGTAGAATTTACTGATGGTATTAATCCAGACTTGAACTCAAACAATAATTCAGATTATAGATTGACATACACTATAACAGCAAACAACACCGCTGGTGATGAGCTATTATTTTGGACTGGTATAGGCAATTCCTACCAATATATTCCAGACTCTGTGGGCACTCATAACGTCTACTTTAATAGCCTAGCGGATGGATATAGATTAATATTTAGAAACAACGACACGGTAAACTCCATAGTATTTAGTAGTGTTTCTTTAAAGCAAACACCTATGGATAGTATAAAAATAAGACAAAAAGCATAACATGGCAGCTGTAACACTACCTTTTTCAAGTAAAATAAATGTATCTTTACAACCTGGAGATACTGTATACTACTATACTGGTTCTACTTTAACTTCGCTAGACGACTTAATAAAGATAGGCACTGTAACTAGTAGGGATGACACTTTAAATACTATACTTGTAAATTCAGCTGACAATATAGACTTACCATCTAGTGGAGACTACATCATGTTTTCTAAAGACAATATAGTAAACCTTAGTTCTTTAGTTGGTTATTATGCTGAGGTGAAATTAAAGAATGATTCTATTTCTGAAGCTGAGCTATTTAGCTTAGGTGTGGAAGTAGACTTAAGTAGTAAATAAGCAGCCTAGACTGTGATTATTAAACATACAATATAATATGAAAAAGACTCCAAAAAAATACGTAGGTTCATCTCCGATGAAATTTGTTGATCCAATGACAGCTCAGGTTATTATTGGTGTTGCTAGTTCTTTCTTTGGCGCGAAAAAAGCTAAAAGAGCAGCTGCAAGAGCTAAGGCGGATAGAGATAAGAACATGGGATTGTTTAACGAACAGTTAGACATATATAAAAATGAAGTTTACAAAAATCCGTATGAGAATATGGAAAGCTTCACTGAAGACATGCGAGTAGATACTACTGCTGCAGATTACACAGCTGCCCAGCAAAGACAACAATCTGCTGACATAATGCAAGGCATTGGTCAAAATGTTGGAGGAGCAGGTGCTGCGGCGTTAGCTGCTTCAATGTCTAGACAAGGTGCTCTTCAAGCACAAACAGCTGGAGCAGGTATACAAGCTCAAGAAGCTAGAATTAAAAATATTCAAAGACAAGAGAAAAGACAGATGCAACAGCAGATGATTTTGGGAGAACAACAAGTGCTAGGTTTAGAAAGAGCAAGAACTCAGAACATAGGTAACATGTATGGAACTATGGCATCTGGAGATACACTGAGAATGAACACTGCTAACGCTCAAAAAGACGCTGCCAACCAACAGTTGTTTTCTACCGCTGCTAATGCGTTTGCACCAGGAGGAGCTTTTAATGGTGGTGGAACATCACCAATGAGTCCAGCTGGCGACCAGTCTGGAGGATTAATAGGCGGTGATAATGATTGGCTACAAAGCTTAAACGTACAGTAAAATGGCAGAAGATAAAAAAACACAACAAAATTATGGTGGCGGTCTAACGAGCATGGCGGCTAAGCTTTACAATGAGCAAGCCCCAGAGCGAAATAGACAAAGCACTGGCAGTCAACTATTAGAGACTGGACTAGAACTTGCTGAAGGTTATTACAAACTTTCAGAACTTACTAAAAATGCTTTCTTAGAAACTTTTGACCCTGAAACTTATGAAGTTGAATTACTTCCTAAAGAATCAAGAGGCGACTATACTAACTTTGCACAAGGACTTAAAAAAACCGTATCTGACAATGCTGCTATAGCTGGTAAGTATTCAGCTAATCCTATGAGTGAACAATATAAGGCGGCAACTCAAGAAATAGAAGACGCGAAAGGCCAGTTGGAAGATGTTTATAAGGGATATACTGAGTATCAAAAGCTTAGAGAAACTCTTTTAGCCAACCCTAACGGTATGATGACTGGTGATGCTGACAAAGATGCCATATATAATAATATAGTGTCTGAGGAAGGATATAAGAACTTAGTAGCTACTCCAGATGGATTGATGTATAAAGATCCAGCACAAGACGGAAAGCTAATACCTGTTAAAGATCTTGGTTTACCAGACTTTAAAAACCCTGAGCTAGGTACAAGTGTAAATAATGGTATATTTGTTAAAGGTATAAACTTAGGCCTTAATGCTAGTATGACAGAGGATATTGCTACAAGAGACATTAGAAATAGTGCCTACGCTATAACCTCTAACCCAGCTAGTGTTAAAGAAATAATGTTTTACGGTATAAATGGTGACCCAGAAATGGTGTACGCTGACTATTATATAATGAAGCAAGCAGCTGCCGGAGCAGACGGTTATGAAGGCATTACATTTACAAATAGCGATGGTACTCTACTTACCGCTAAAGACGTAGATAAAAATAACGATGGAACTATAAGCGTAGAAGAAAAAGCAGGTTTAACTGTAAACCAAGAAGCATTTGATGCAAAGCTTGCTGAGCTTAAAAAGAATACTGACGTTGATGTTATTAAAGATTACACTGCCGGTATGAACGAATGGTTAATAGCAACCGGTATGGAACAATATGAAATAGGTGTAAATAAAAGAAAGCCTACTACTATTACTCCAACAGCAAACAATCAAAAACTAGCTACTTTTGATACAAACTCTCAAAATCTAGACTTACAGGTTCTTGAAAAGCCTGATGGAAAATATTTAAAGAAAGATCCTACTACGAAAAAATGGTACGAAGTAAAAACTCCTGGTGAGAAAATTGATATTGAAGGTGCTGATGGTTATGATATAAACTACTGGAGAGCTAATGTATTCGGTTTGCCTGAAGTAGAAGGCGGAGGCTCTACTACAGCTGCAATCGCAGGAACCAAGGAAACAGAAACATCAGAACTTACTAAAGCAGACTTAGCTAGCACTAAGTTTAAGGATGTTGATTACCCTGCTAACTCTAACTTTGGTAATGTAGACAGTCCTTTCGCTGGATTAACGCAGAAAGGTTGGAAACCTACTACTGAGTCAGATATTGGAAATAACGAAATATTGTTTAATTTTGGAGGTGGTTTTAGTGGAGACATGATAATAAACACTTTAACTAAAGCGTACGGAGACATTGGTGATGGATTTACCTTTGAAGACAAAGGTTTGGCGAGCGATTATGTCAGAGTCTGTTATGGTGAAAGCAATTGTCGCGAATTTGAATTTGATACCATATCAAATGATAACGATGAAAAAAGCGCTCTTGCACTTCAAAAGTGGATGGAAGAGAAAATTGGATATGGAGAAGAGGAGTCTACAACATCGGATAATGTTAATACTCAAGATAAGCAAATATTCAACATACCTAGTCCAACGGTAAGTAATAACGAACCTGAAGTAGTAGATAATACATCTAACGATGTACCTGAAGTAGTAGATAATACACAGAACACTACCACTTTGATTTCTCAAAATCTTAATAACCGACAACAACAAACAGTAAAGACTATTACTATAGACGGAACAACAGGTGCTAATAGAGCAGATATATTGGTTAATGGTCAAAAAATAGAGACTACAGTCATGGGTGGCATGGCAACCGTTGTAGGTATAAGGGCTGAAGGAGGCAAAATAGTTGCAGATGCTAAATCGATGATGGGTAATCAAAGCAAAGATATTGGAGAATTTAAACTAAACTCAGACGGTACCGCTAGTTTTGTACCAAACCAAAAAATATACAAAGAACTAAAAGGTAAAGAAAAAGAATTGTTTGATACTATGGTTCTTGCTATGAAAACAGATCCAGAGTATGTTAAGCAAGTTCTTGGCGCAGTAAAAGGAAACACTAAGTTTGATTCTAAAAATTATTAATACATGTACGAATACAAAGGCGATCAAGTAACACCTGGGGATATTCAGGTTTATGCAGATAAATATGAAATGGGCTACGATCAAGCGTTGGCTCACCTACTTGCTAATGGCATGAAGTCTAGTGGAAGTGCTGAAGACTTTTTCTTAGGAGATGACGATAAAGCTTTAGAGTTCTTTTCACAAGAAGATGAACAAGGAGTTGAAAAGTTAAGGGAACAATACAAAGGACAAGGTTTTGAGTTTGAAGAAATGTCGTTAACATTCTTTAGAAACAAACCAGGTATGTCTGGCGTTAGAGTAATCGCTCCAAATAAAGAGGTCCTTGAACTAGAGTTTAATGTTGATAATTTTGCGCACAACCCTAAAGCAATTGAATTAAAAATTAAAGAGAACAATATTGCTCTTGAAGGAATGCAACCAGGTGGTGCTAAGGACTTGTATATAAAAGAAAATGAAAAATTAAAAGCTAAGCTAAATACAGATGCTAACTTTGTTCCAGACCAACGTAATAAGCTGCTAGAATTCATGAGTGCAAACGCGCCTGCTGATGCTCAAAAGATAAGCGACGAAAATAGATACAAAAGACAGGCAATACATGCAGATTTTCAAGAAGCAACTTCTTTAGACGAGTTAGATTTGTTTGAAATCAACAACACTTATACTGATATTTCCGTATTCGACAAGCAAGAAGCTCCTTGGTATAAAAGAGCAGCTGCTAAGGTTGCTGATCTAGGATTAGCTGGAGTTATATTATCAGCGCCAGTACAACCTCACCAAGCAGAATTAGATGAAGCTGCTAGAGAGTTTAGAAACAGTAATGATCCAGAGATAAAGAAATTAGCCGACAACCAAAAAGCTGTAAAAGAAAGAGCTTTAGAGATACTTAAAGAAAATGCTAATCAAGAAGCTAGAAATCAAAAAGCAAAGATAATTTTAGAAGGATTAGAAAAAGGCCAAATGCCAGCTTTTGTAACAGAAAACTTTAATAACTTAGATCCAGAGTCTGTTAAGGGTATGCTAACAGTAGGTAGTGCTGAGTTCATACAAGACTTCGCTTTAACAAGTGAATTATTGTTAAACAAGGAGCAGGAAATTATAGATATAGATTCGAAACTTAAAGATATTTCTATTAACATTGAAGATCCAAACTATTCATTTGAAATAGCTGAAGGCGAAGAAACTGTTACATTAGTTAATGGTAAAGTATTACCTTTAAGTGTTTACGATGAGTATACTGACGGTATAAAACTTCAAAACGTTGAGTTAAAAAATCTAGAAAACTTATACGAAAAGAAAAATGAATACGCTGGCGATGTTAAAAACACAGCTTTGCAGATGGACTTATTGCAAAAGAACTATAATGATGTAGGTAAGTTTTTAACCAATACAGGATTAGCCTTTACGGATTATTTCACTAAGATTGGCGATTTATCTCACGCTATGTCTCCAGAAATGGAAGAAATACGAACCAAACAGGCAAAGCTTTTCATGGAATCAACACAAAGAGCTAGAGCTACATACAAAGACGATGTTCAGTTTGAAGATGCGTTTAAAGACGGTGGTAACTTTATAGAGTTTTTTACACACAATCTAGTTGCTAATCAACTTCCAATAATAGCATCTTTTGCAGTAGCAGGTCCTTATGGTGGTTCTGCTATAATTGGCAAAAGCAGTTTCTCAGAGCAATACATGGACATGTCTATGAAAGATTATGCAAATCGTGATTTAGCAGCTGACCTTGGACAACCATACGAGATGCAATCAAAACTATATAAAGCAGGTGTTTCAGCAGCTTACGCTCTTCCTGAAGTAGTATTAGATAGATTAACCACTGGAGCAAGAGTAACCGGTTTAAAAGCAATGTTATCTAGCTCTAGAAGATCTGTTCAGAACAAAGAAACACTAGCTAAATATATAATGAAGTCTTCGTTAAATACTGGTATTGATACAGTTGCGGGCGGTGTTTCTGAAGGGTCTACTCAGATAATACAGAACATAGTTACTGGTAAGACTTTAACAGATGGATTATCAGAGGCTTTTGTTAGTGGACTACTTTTAGATGGAGCTCTTAGTAGTTTACCAGCCGTTAAAGGACTTGTACTAAATCAATTATCAGACTACGATACTTATGCAGGTGTTAGAGAATTGCAAGGCTCTATAGATGCTTTGATTCAATCGTACAATAATACGGCGTACAATATACAAAACTCAAAAGAACAAGTTCCTTTTTACATCTTAGATGAACAGCAAAGAACTAAGGATCAAATAAATGAACTAATAAAAGAGAGAGACACTGAAATAGCTGCTATAGAAGCTAAAGTAATGGGTTTAAATGACGAAGTTGGTCTTAGCGTTGAGGATTCTAAAATATTTTCTAGCGCAAGAGCAAAGCAAGAATCATTAAGACAGCGATACAGCGATATTAAGAACGACAACAACATAAGTAAGAAGGAAAAGAAGAAACTGCTAGCTAATATTGACTTAGAGTTTAGAGGTTTAGAAATGGGTATTCAGTCATTTTTGAAAAGTAACTTTGAAAATAAAAGACAATGGGAGCTACTTGCTTTAAACGATCCTAAGACAGTTAATGAGTGGAAAGAAAAAGCAAGACAAAAACTAAGCACTAATGGTGTTGATTCTCAAGAAGAAAGCATAAACGAAGAAGCTAGGGTGTTATACAACACTGACTTAATAGAGAAGAATTTATCAAGAGCAAGAAGAAATGGAAAGTTAGACAGAAGTTTAACAGCAGTAAGAAATGAAGATGATTTAAACAATCTAATCACGAAGCTTGAGGAAGAAGGTGTTAAGAAGAAAGATATTGATTTGTTAAGAGAAGGTTACAAGTCAGGTTCTGTAAACGGATTTAATCTTTCTGGTGTAACTAAAAAAGGAGGTTCTGTTATATTTATTGAAAACATGGCCAGCAATAATAGGACTGAAGTAAGAGGTCATGAGTTGTTCCATGAGTTAGGAGCTCAAGCTTTTAAAAACGATCCAAACGTATATGCTGGTATGGCTACCTCTATATTAGAGTGGGCTAAAAGAAATGATAAGCCTCTTTACAATAGGTTATTAAATATAACAGAAACTGAGTCTGGTATAGGTAGAGATCAAGGTAAATATAAGTCTGATGAGGTTATTGCTGTGTTTTTCGAAGAAGTTGCGGCTAACAGAGTCGATTTAAAGGCTGGTAAAAATAGAGTTTTACTAGCTTTAGCGGGTACTAGTTTTGCAAAGACAATGAAAGAAAAGTACAATATAGACTTTGATTTAGCTGGTGTAGATGATACAATGGAATTGATTGTTGGTCTAGCTAAGAAAGTAGACGCTGGAAGTTTAACAATGAAAGATTTGAAAGCTCTTTCGACTAATGAACAAATACTTGCTTTAGCAGAAAGAGGTAAAAAGACTTATAAGAACTTTGCAGATCAAAAAGGTCAAGAGGTTAAGAAATCTTACCAAAAAACAGATAGAGACAAGCGTCTAGATACTATTGGTGAAAAGTATACTAAGGAAGAGTGGAACAACGGTGGATCAGACACAGCTATATCTGATATGTACATGAGTGGAGATCTTGAAGCTATAGTTAGAAACAACTTATCCTCAGAACTTAAAAATCT
>TARA_R110000824_G_scaffold3689_5_pt1 | contig 17458 bp, 17 predicted proteins | sample TARA_R110000824 | Tara Oceans TARA_R110000824 (sample SAMEA4397747) | marine metagenome | biome: Polar Biome; feature: [MES] marine water layer (ENVO:01000295) within the mesopelagic zone...; material: water (ENVO:00002006), including particulate matter (ENVO:01000060) such as......
CTCTCACATTCACATACGACAGGAAATCTTCTCCAAAGGTCGAGGCATGAGCCGTGATCAACGGCGCATGATTTCTGATGCAGTCAGTAACAGGGGCAAAGGTATTCCAATTCCTGATGAACCAAAAGTCGAAGATGAGGCACCGGGGAAAATGTGTGCCTGTGGAAAAGGCATGGTCCCTGACAATTCCTACACTGGTGACAGGTGCCCAACCTGTTACGACAAGAAGGAGGCCAAGCGCCGAGGTGGTGCTTGAAATGACTCAAGCATTCGACACAGGTTGGGCTGTGATGAAGGCCATACCCGGAAATTGTCCCGTTTGCGGTGAAAACATGGCTGGTCGTTATCGCAAAGATGAACACAGGGATTTTGACGACCCTTCAAAGAGAAAAAACATGAAGTGTTGTTACGATATGAGAGATGATCGGGGTGATTGAATGACTGACCGAGGCTATCAGACCATTCCCGCCTTGATGCTCAAGGACACCGGCTATGCGCCACTAATTCACGGTGAAAATGACGTATTCTCATTGGATGACGCCCATGCACTATGCGATGCGTTGGAAGAAGTCGTTACAATATGGAAAGAAGGTATGGATGCCTTCGGCTTAGAAACCCAAGAGGAATGCGCGGGCACATCCTATGGTGCAATCATGCTCATGCGATTGGCCTTCCACGATCTGAAAAATGCCATTCCATCCACCCCCCGAGAAGAAGCCGATGGATTCCTTCGTGAATTGGCTGACTCATTTACTCCATTATCCCGTTCCTATGCCCGCACACCAATGTTGGCTCAATGGTATGCCTCCCTGCCAAAAAGGGTGGCTGAAGCATACAATCGTTTGAGGGGGCCACGCTGATGACTCAAGCATTCCGCGCAGGTTGGGCTGTGCTGAAAGAGGACAAATACCCATGCGATGCGTGCGGAAGTATGGTCCCTGATTCCGATATGATAAACGAAACAGGGCCGGGTATTGATGAAGGAAACCCTATGCAAATATGTTCCGCTTGCGTTCAAAGAAGCAACCAAGAACAGGTTGAAGAATGTGCGGAATGCTTCGGGGCATCGGGAGAGGACAGAATGCCCGATTCTGAATTTTGCCGTGGTTGTGATGACTACTTGAATTCCGGCCCCGGTGAAGAAGCACAAACAAAGCATACTTGCCAAGACGGTGACGAGGAATGTAATGAATGCCTTGAAGAATGGCGGAGAAACCGATACGGGGACGATATTCACGATACACGATGTGTATGCAACGAATGTCAAGGATGGGGATTTAGGGCGGATTACTGATGATTGACAAATACGACGATATGCTTCTCAAAGCCCGAAGTGAAATGCTCGCCACTTCACAACCAACGGTTGTCAAAAGCGATGCCGTATTCGATTTCATTTGGGACCGCATTATCAAATTTGAATACGATCCACAAAGGATGGCGGCAAGGCGACAGGAACTCATAGATGAAAGATTCGACCCTGACCTGAACCTTGACCTTCCCGATCTCGATGCACCCGCTCCTGCACCTGTTGAGGGACCACCGTCCTTTCCACGGGGGCAAATGCCACCCGGTTCAGAAGGTGAAAGACCTTCGCAACGCGGATTTAAGGGCGTGAGGGATGCGTTCAAGGGAGGGTGGGATAAGATGCAGACTGACCGCGCCGTAGCCGAACCACCAACCGTAGCCGAAGCGACAACGGCGATGGGTGAACAGTCGCGGGATGTGCAGGGTGTTTATGACAGAATTCGGGAGATGGGCGGTCCTTCATCTCGACCCGGACCCGAACATCCACCCCCACCACCCGGAGGCGGAGTCCCCGCACCCCCACCACCACCTTCTGACTACGGCATGGGTGCGGCAGCACCACGCGCCGTTGGCTCTCCGCCGAGTCTGGAAGTCGGTCCTTCCAGTGCTGCTACGCCACCTGCTCCTATTGGTGCGGCTATGCCTCCGGCTCCGGGTAATCCCCGTAATATGAGTCTGACTGCTGCTGAAGAAGCATTGGGCGGCGGTGTTGAAACACCGTCTGTGTCAAGCGCACTTGAAACATTAGATTCACGCCGAGAAGCCGCCCCTGAAACAAGTCCAAAGCAACCCGGCCCATCCCTTGACGCATCATTTAGTGCGTTGGATGCGCCCACTTCTCGGAGAGGCGAAGGATCCGGTGGAATGGCGATAGATAATACAACAGGACAAGACCTTCCGACGAAAACACCAAGCCCTGTTATGGAACCTTCTGCACCCGCTCCCGCACCTGCTGAAGCACCCACTGAAAAACCGAAGCGGCGACCCGTGCGTCGAAAGAAGGCACCGGCACCCAAAGAGGAAGCACCTTCTGAAGCACCTGCACCAGCACCCAAAGAGGAAAAAATTTCAATTGGAGAGAAACGCCGACGAGCCAAAGGAATTTATCGAAATCCAAGTGATGCCCCGAGAAAGGCACCGGCACCAAAGGAAGAGGCACCCGCACCTGCACCAAAGACGCCAACAAAAGCAACAAAGGTGGGACGTAAGCCCCCAAAGAAGGCGGCGGAAAAGAAGGCCAATATCGAAGTGCCTTCAAATGTCGATCCATCGACTGACGAGGCGACAAAGCGTAGTGAAAAACGTAAGGACAAGAAGGCCAGTCACGACATAGCAGCCAACACTGCATGGTCTGTGCTGAAAGACCCATTCGCTAATCCATTTGACAATCCAAACGCATTCGCCCTCAACAAGCAAACAAACAAAGTAGCAGTGGGGGCCGAAAAAGATGAAGATACGTCAAGGCTCGTTGCCCCTGAAAATGACCCCGATTCTGAACATTACAATCCATACCCCGCTGAATCCGAACAAGGAATAGGGACTGAAGAATGGCGTAATATCAAAGCGTCAGCCGATGTGTCCCTCCTGCCTCAAGGAATGTTGAAAAAAATGCAAGGTCAGCAAAAGGCAGAAGCCGATTATAGCCTCTTGCCACACGGTTGGCGAGAGGATGCGTGATTGAATGACTGAAGCCGTTCTCGATCTGGCGAATAAGGTCGATTGGGAAATGGGCCGGAGGGACTTCAAGTATTTTTTTGAGGACATTTGCGGGCGCGAAGAGAAGTATATGCTCGCAGACTTTCACAAAGAATGGTTTGATATGTCCGAGAATCACAACAAAACCTGTGTAATTGCATCCCGTGACCACGGCAAATCCGTGTTCTATCGCTGCTATCTCCTTTGGAAGATGGCTTACAATCCCGGCACGGAAGTGCTGTTCTTCTCTCACAGTCAGCACCAGTCCATTGATCACATGGGGAAAATGGACGAATTGATTATGTCAAATCCCGTTCTTGCCCATCTCAAACCACAGCGTGGATGGGCAAAACAGAAATTCAAATTCACCAATAAGTCAGTCATCCATGCTATGTCTGTTGGCAAAGCGGTTCGTGGTGCCCACCCTGACATCGTGGTTCTTGACGATATTCTATCCAGTGAAGCAAGCACCCAATTGGCTCATGTTGCTCAATGGTTCTATACGGCTCTATTGCCTGTTCTTCACCACACGGCGCAATTGTGCATTGTTGGAACCCCATTCTCATTTACCGATCTCTATTCAGAATTGCGTGCCCTCAAGGGGTATTGCGTTGGTGAATACCCGGCTATTGATGAGGAAACGGGCGCACCGTTATGGCCGGAGAGGTGGTCCCTTGACGCACTCCAAACTCGGCGTAGTGAAATGACTTCAATAGCATTCACCCGTGAATATCTATGCAAACCAATTGCCAGTGAGTCGAGTCTATTCCCATTGGAAATGACGGAACCATGCAAAGATGGTGATCATGCTTTCGTGTTCGACCCACACGCGGGTGACTTTGATGAGAATATCAATTACTACATCGGTTGGGATCCTGCTATCAGTCCGGATCGGAAAGCCGACTACACTTGCATGGTTGTTATAGCGATGGATGAAAACCGTCACAAGCGGGTGGTGTGGATGCACCACGAAAAAGGCATGGACTTCAGCAGCCAAATTGACAAAATCATTGAATTGAATGCTCGTTACAATCCCGTGATTGTTGAATTGGAAACAAACAATTTCGCACAGGCATTCCATCAGGTGTTGAAGGAGATTAGCGATTTGCCCATTAAACCATTCACTATGAGCCGTATGCGAAAGGAGGCAGTCATTCACGCATTACAATTGCATTTTGAACAACGGCATTTGATATTGCCCTACAAAGAAGATGGTCGAACGCGAAGAATGATAGACACCCTTTTGAATGAATTGTCTATGTTCACTATGCTTCCAAATGGGAAGATGGAATCCCTCGGGCGGCATGATGACACAGTAATAGCATTGGCATTGGCGGTTCAAGCAACAAAAGAATATAGGGATAATATCGTAATGCTTGACAGTGAGGCGTGGACGAAAAGGATAGGGTGGGCCGAATGACATTAGAAATCAAATGGGATTCAAATATCCGTTCAATCGAAGATGCGCTGATTAAAATAGAATCCAATCTTGCAGGGGTCAGTGAAAAAACACTTGCTTTGCAGGAACGTCAAAAACAGATGGATCAACGACAATTATTGCAGGATAGGAAAAATTTCGCGCTCAATCAAGAATTGCTTCAAGCCCAACGGGGTGCATTGGATGATGCACAAGATCAGGAGGATAACGCCCCAGTGCCCGAAGCGCAAACAGGTTCTTCCATTCAAGGGATGAAAGGCAACGAAGGAGAAGGTGTCCCCACGGAACAACCGGGGACAGAAGCAGCAGCCATTGAGAAGCCTATTCCTTCTCCTAAAGAAGCACCGGCAGTGATAACACCACCGGCAGCAGAAGCATTACCCCCTGCACCCATTTCAACATCCCTTCGTGAAGATTTTGGCATGGACGCACCTGAAATCATTGATTTGCTCATCAAAGGAGGGCCGGAATCAGAAAAATTCATTCCAATTATTCTTGAAAGATTGCGTGGGGAACAATTTGCTGTATTGAAATCCTTTGATTGGTTCGATGAAAACGATTGGGAATTTGTGCGTTTGCACGACAATGATTATTTCATGCTATCCAAGTATGCAGATCGATTGGAATTGCCTCTTCGTATGACAATGGCTTCGGCTAAACGTGCAAAAGACGAAGATGAGATGGCTGATGTTTGGAAGGAATGGCACAGTCGGTTAGATGCTGAATATCGTTTGAGTTGGCGAGAACGGGGGATATTGGAAGGTGCTTTGGATGTAATTCAGAAGCACGGTGATATGAATGCTCAAACGCTCACTTCGTATGGAATCAATGGCACAGCGGCGGAAATCGCATCTCTCATCAAATCGTATGGTTATCTGTTCGACGTTCAAGTGGTTGGCCGGGGTCGAAAATCCGATGACCGATCTTACTACTACGGAACTACTGCTCAACCCATTTATTTGAAAAAGATTGATTCATTCATTGGGAATTTATGGGAATTTGGCGGCAAATTGGATTTCACCGCCCCACAGGGTCCACGTCTATTCTTACCGTTTGAGTCAAAACGTGGAGAGGATTATGCCGTTCTGTTAAAAGCAGAACTTGGTGTGGAAGGTATTGCATGGGAGGGGGACGGCTTCGTGATTGATGGATACCGAGCAACAACGCGAAGTGCAAAAATGGCTATGCCCTTTTTGGATTTCCGAAAAAGTCATGCTGCTATGTTACTCGCCTCTTTGGATGAAGAACACTTGCTTCACAAACAGGCAAAGGATTTGGTGCGCCTATCCTGTGCTACTGCACAGGAAGAAGTGGAAATTCGCAAAGAATTGAATTTGACCGATGAGCAATTATTGGAATTAACGGAGGAATTGTCGAATGGCTACTGAAAAGAAGCGCATTGACCGCTTATTTGCTGCTCTTGGCGTGGATATGGAACGCCATTCCACCCCTACGCCGGAGATGCCTCTTTTCACCAGTGGTGTTCAGGAACCGGCGTTGTTGCAGGGAATTACAATCCCCGCTCTTTATGCAGCCGCGTATGAATGCCTCGTATTACGTTCAATTCTCAATCATTTAGCGACTGAAACATTCCGCAAAAATTGGACTTGGAAGCCAAGATTTGTAGTGAAATGTCGAGAATGTGATGAAGAATTCAACAAAAAGGTGGATATTTGCACGAAATGTGAGGGAGAGGTTCGACCTGCGGATAAGGCGCAATTGGAATATGCTGATGCTCTCATCAAGGCTGAAAATCGAATGGGCCAAACATTCCTTGAAGTCTTGCGTGAAGTGGAAATGGATCTCAATATCGTTGATGACGCTTACATTGTTCTAACAAAAGAATACTTTGTGGACCCAAATACGGGACAAGTGCAATTTTACCGAATCAAGGAGATTACCCGAGCCGACCCTATCTTCATGCGTATTGTCGCTGATAAGCGCGGTGTTCGCGGGGGCAGACAATATACAAGCATTCTTGACCGCACATTCCGAACCAGTGACAAAGATGAGAAGTGCCCAAAAACTGGGTTGCCTGTCGTCCCGATCCACTACATGAATTTGGCCGGTGTTGGTGCAGGGCAGGTTTATTGTGAAGGAGAAATCTTGCATATCAGCAAGTGGTCCCCGTCTAAATTGTATGGCCGTTCACCAGTAGCAACACTGTGGCGGCAAGTGAATACCCTCATAGCGATGGATAATTACGTCTATGCTGCATACCAAAAGAGGCGTATGCCCCGTGGTGTAATGGTCATCAAATCATCCAACCTTGAAACGGTTGAGCGCACTGCACGCAACATTCAGGAACACCTTGAGCGTGACCCCCAGTATATCCCCACCATTGGTGTTGAAACGGAGAGCGGGCGTGGTGGGCTTGAATATGTCCGTATGATGGATACACTGGAAGAATTGCAGTATATTCCAATCAAGGACGATATTCGACAGCGCATTTCATCCTTCTTTGGCGTGTCAAACGTGTTTATGAATGACGTATCAGGCGGAGGACTCAACAACGAAGGAATGCAGATCGTTGTCACCAATCGAGCATTAGCGGCAAGTCAGAACCTATACAATCGTCGGTTATTTCCCTTGTTGCTTGATGGTTTGCAGATTACTGAATGGGAAATGAGCCTCAATCCACATGAGGAAGAGGACGAAATTATGACCATGCGCCGCGACGAAATGGCGATTAGAAACATGATGCAGATGAAACAGGCGGGCTATGACGCCGAATTACGGGACGATCAAGGCATCCTCCAATTCGATTACAAGGAAGCCCCACCTGCACCACCGCCTCCACCACCGGGGGCAGCACCACCCCCTGTACCCGGCGGTCCAGTCCAAACAAGCAATTGGCAAATGCCTCCGACTATGGATGACATTTTGAAAAATCGTAGTCATGGTCACAAAGAAGCAGTCAATGGTTCAATGACCACTACAATGGGCACTGAATTGCCACCACTCAAACTCATAGATGACCCGCAAATAGAACTTCACAGCAGACGAAGTGGAGGGGCCACACCAAAGGACGTGAACCGATTCTCGGGTGAACATCACATGAGCCAAACAGTACGAGATAAGCGGGACCGTGACCCCCCTGCAATTAAGCAAGCGAATGAGAAGATACGCAACGCAGAACGGAGGCTTGGGTTTGATGCTTAGGGCAACCTTGAATAAAGCGGAACCGTTCGGCATAGGCAGGTGACAGAATGACTGATGGACTTCTCGACTTCGGATTGATAGGAAAAATGGACCCTATGGCGCGTAAAGCGACGGCCAGTATGACTGCTATGCAAACAGCAATTGCCCACAACAATATGGACGATGTGGCGAAACACATTGATGATGCAAAGAACGCACTTGCTGTTCTTGAGCGCGATCTGAATCTCGCCAAATCCTTTGCTGCTGCTGCGGCTATCGCCAAGAGCGATGAAGGACAAATTCAAGGTGAAGGATTGCCTATGGGTAACATCGGCAAACACAATAATACGGTTAGCGATTATGACGGCACAGAAGGTGCAGTCGTTCTTGGAGTATCCCGTTTGGGCCGTTCCTCAACAATTTGGCGTCCACAAAATGAGTGATGAAAAATGGTTTATCCTGCCACAGCGTCTATTGCAGACCGTATGAGAGTATTGGATTTCAAGGCTTCACTTTTGAAGCAAGACCCAAATGCAGCAGCAGGTGGCGCAACCGCCGCCATGCCTTCTCCGGTCACACCACCGGCAAATTCCACTATGCCGGATATGGGCGGGCCAACACCTGAAGATTTGGCCGCGCTATCAGCACCAATGCAAGAAGTCCCAGTCTATGGCGACAATACTGAAGCATTCCTCGATTTCAAACAGAAAATGACTGACCTATCAATGGCGGTGACTTCTCACATGAACACAGCAAGCGTTCCAATTTACACCGAAGGACAGGACACGGACACCGTGAATATGTTCATCGAAGGACTCAAAGCATTCCGCAATCATCTTGAAGATGGTGCAACCATTCTAACAAAGATTGGAATGTTGAATCCATCAGTCTTGGGCGATATGCCCGGACCTGATATGCCAATGGGCGGTCCACCCGGTATGGGCGGCGGTCCACCCGGTATGGGCGGAATGCCTATGCCACCCGGTTTGATGAATATGCCCGGACCCGGCCCTGCCGGTATGCCTCCGGGCGGAATGGCAAACGCCGGACCAATGGGAGGAATGTGAATATGAGTCAAGCATTACAAACAGGTTGGGCTGTGGTGAAAAGCAAAGTGCCTGTCGAGGATTGTGAAAATTGCGGCAAAGCACCCGCTACTACACCAATGATTTATGCGGAGGGTGGTCGTGACTCGGACCCGCAAACTCACCATTTCTGTGCTGATTGCGCGAATGAACTCGATGTGGGCGGCACGGGGTATCATAGGGTATAGGGGGAGATTAGATGAGCGAGGACATAGGAGAAGCAACAGCAGACTTGCTGAAGGAAATGGTCGAGGAGATTCGCACCTTGCGACAGCGTATTGATCATTTGGAATCAAACAACAACGCGCTTGTGAAAGCGGTGGATGACCCCGAAACCATGATGAAAAAAGCAGGATGGCTTCGTGCTGTGACGCCAATGGCTGAAGAAGTGTTCGATCCACTACAACGAGAACAGACTGATACATTCACATCAGCCTTCAATTCAGAATCAATCGTCAAGAGTCAAAGCGACGAATTACGAGAATGGGAACAGATGGAATCGGATATGCCGACACCATCCAGTCCCTCATCAATCAAATATAGGTGATACAATGCAACCACGATGGCACGAACCAACACAGACCCTTGAAGGGGAATTGCTTTTGATTGTGAAGGATTTGGAATCTCAAATAATCAAGAACAAATACTGTAAAGAGTGTGGCCCTTCACAATGTGTTTGTGGCCCATCTAAGGGTGACGCCGGTTCATTCAAGCCAAATCGTGGCGATGAAGAATTGCCGAAATTGCCTAAATCCAAGAAGCAGAAGCATACGAAGGAGAAGAAGGAGAAGAAGGGTAAGAAGGACAAAACGTCTGACTTCTTAATCGAAAGAGGCATTATTGTCAAATACGAATCCCACGATACAGGCGAAAAAGGCATAGTCCCAACATTCATGGATCACAGCGGCGGAATTCCAGTCGAAGCATCCAGTTATGGCACCAATCAAATTATGCCTGACTGGGCCGACACCAAACCAACAAAGAATACATTCATTTCGGAGAAGGCTCAAATCCCTTCAGTGTCCCAAACGGGGTATGATAAGGATAGCAGCAGCCTTCACATGAGATTGAACGATGGTGGGGATCGAAGTCTTGGCAATTGGAATATCGCCCCAATCGAAGAACGCCTCGCGCAATTGCACAAGTCGTCAGGGAATCCGGGTATTGTTGAGGAGATTGCGGCTCAAGTTGAGCAATTGATGAGCCATCTCTCTTGAAGGGGTGGTTCGATGAATAGAAGTCGGTTTGAACGAATCAGAACCGACACCTTCCTCTCGTTGATGAAGAATGAGCCGTGCGACACAGATCTATATCTGAAGGCCGTTGGCGAATTTTATGAAGAGGGTGCTGAACAAGAAGCCGAAGATAATATGGTCAATGGGATGATCAATAATCTATCTTCACCCCCCTATTCAATGCGAGATTTGGATAAACCATCTCGATTGACTTCGCTTGAATTGCCTGATTCATACAGCGATTTTATCGCAGCCCAAAAGAAATTTGCCACCACTTATGCCCAAGATTGGCCCCAAGCCAAAGAAGATAACCAATTTGGGAAGCGGCATCCATTTTCATGGGACTTGCCCACTAATCCACTACTTCAGGGCGCACAATGGGGTGAACCTGCCTTTGTTGATCATTTATTGCACCTTATTGAAGAAGATGAGGACGGTAAAAGTATCATCAAATCCATGAAGGACGCAGAACGCATGGGATATATCCCCCGAGAATTTGAAGATGTGATGGGTCGTCCGGCTGAAAGTTTGCATCAATTGTACCACGATGACCGATATGGACGACACGATTACAAATCCAATGAAGAGTATATCGAACACAAACGGAATGAATGGGCCGGTAACGGGCGATTAGGACTTCTTTCATATCTGTTCGGTTTAGAATGGCAAAGCCCGGAACAGCGTGAGTTATTCATGGGCGCATTGAAGAAGATGGGCGGTACACAAGATGAAGAACACCCTGATACAAGGAAGATTCGTAATGATTTTTCAGCCGTAGCCGGTGTGTCATGGGATAGAGCCATGCGTAACTGGTTTGAGCGATTCATTCCATTGGCTCGTTGGTGGTCCCGTCCTTCAGATCGACACGGGCCAGTATCAGCAGAAGATATTCCATCAGGATTAACACACGTCAAAAGCCCGTACATCAAAGAAGAATTGGGGATAGATGAAGCCCCACACGGAGAAGAAGTCATTTCACCATCAGCCACATATCACAATTGGTTGCCCTTTCAACACTGGGGCGGTGTTGGTCGTGATGAAAAATCCCTCATTGAATTGTTGAAGCAATCATACCCTGCTGCATTCGATGGTTGGCTTGGTGAAAAATTGGTGGGATTCCTTGAAGATAGGGAGAACCACCCGCTCAATGACCCCGCCGATGCCTACCACAGCAGTGGCTCGTCATTCTTCCCACGAACAGCCAATCATTCTCAAATGCGTGATCATCCTCATCGGTCTGCGATTGCGACAGGTTGGGAAGCGGGTTCTGAACACCCTCGCACGCGATCCATCAATAGACGCCGGGGTTTGTGGTCATCCATAGCAGGTGGGCATCATAATCCACCAAGTGACATCGCAGGGCGGGGTCCACGCACTATCATTCCTGAACGGGCATTTGCATCACAGCGATTGGGTCAAGTGGTGAATACGATGACTGATCAAGGGCAACCACGCAGTGCCAATGCCGTGCGAGAGCGACACGGTGGAGATGAAGAATTCCATACCTACCATAATGACCACTTTCAGAAAACGGATAATCACATCGGAGGGGTTATGTCCCAAATGGCTCAACAGTTGATGGGGAAACATGGACCGGGACTATTCCAATCTTCAAATCCTACTGATATTCGGGCCAATACGCTTGTTCGTGGGAATATGCAGCAATTGGCTCAAGCAGCGAATATGCACTTGATGAGAGGCAACAATCCCGATTTGAAAACAATGGCCCCCCAATTCGTAGCAAATGGATTGGCAGCACAAGAAGTCCCTCTTGGTGGGATTCATCCTCATTCACAGGCCACTATGCCGCCCGTTTATGTGAGCGGTGACAAAGATGCTTGGGGCCACGAAATGCCCACTACACTTGCATGGAATTGGGATCGGAAGAATCAGGCCATCAATTTTGATGTCAAGGATAAACCATTCAACACTTTGCAGAAAACAGCCCATGAAGGGCACATTCATAGTGTGAATCCCACCCATTTGGATAAACCAATCAAAGAATTTGAATCACCTGTCCCTGCGTTGGGGTCAATGAATGCTGATGGCAGAACCCCTATTTTGAGTCAAGATTTGTGGAAATCCGATGATGACTACGAACCAACGGGGGTATTCAAGACTGCACCCAACCCTGCTCATACGATTTACGATCTAACATCAGTGGATGATTTGAAAGGATTCACAGGAAATTGGGTTGTGCAGAAGCAGCCAAAAGGTAAGCGAATGTTTGTTGTGAAAAAAGGCGGTCATATCAGTGCCCACGATAACAGGGGCAGGGACACCAATTTGCCGTCCAATGTCCGAAAAAGCATTCGGAATCAATCAGGAGATTGCACTTTTGATGGTGTTTTGAAAGATGATGAATACCGTGCTATTGATTTGTTGGTTCACAAAGGTGACGATATTCACATGGAACCTTTGGAGGACCGCCTGTCAATACTTCGCACCGTCTATGAATCGGATTCACATATCACATTCCCTATGCCCGCAGATTGTAAATTCACAGATCGAGAAGGATTGAGGAAGAACATTGATGTGATGGGCGGCTCAATTTGGTTGCGAGATGCTACTTCGACGTTTATGAAGGAAAAGCAAAGTCACCATAAATGGGTGCTATACACCCCCAATGGAGATGATTTGACCAAGATGAATGGTCCGTATCCTTCACCATCATATCATAATGGGAATATCGTTTTGGAATACCCCGGACATACTCATCCCCTGATTGTAAAATCAACATTTGAAGAGGACACTTATTCCGTGGAAAGCATTGAACCGCAGAACCCATTGTCAATTCATGCGGAGAAACAATTCCAATTATGGGGTCCAGTAGCCGCTCATCTAATGAAATACGATATTTCAGAAATCACCCCATACCCACCAACAATCACCAACAAAGGATCTATGCTCTTTGTGCGTGCCCCATTATTGGACACAGACGGTGGAGAGAGCGAATCACAACACGCCCTTGTTGCAGCCCGTCAATTGTTGATGGGTGCGGATAATTCAATGACGGCTGAAGAATTGAAAGGCAAGGTCAAAGGATTAGACGATTCGATGCTTGATGAATTAGGTGGTGAATATGGTCTTGAGCGCACTGAAGAAGGCGAGTGGACCGTGAATGAAGCACTTGACAATGAAATTGTTGAGCGACAAGGTTCGCCTCTTGCGAGAATTAGTGGGAATGTGCAGGGCGGGGTGCCTTCAGGAATGTTGGATATGATTTCATCACCCCGTGGTCCCACTGAATTGACAGATGAAGAGGCAACACCCATGTTCGATCCATATCAGCGCGAGGACGGAGAAATGCCGATTGGCCCCACCCACATTAGAATTCAAACGAAAGATGGCAAGGGAGAGGACATTGACGGGGAATTAGAGGTTGAAAATAATGTCGCTACCCTCCGTTTTCCGCGAAAAACACCCCGAGAGGAGAAGGAAGAGGGGGAAATTGTCGTCCCAATGGAAGAAGAACCCGAGCCACCAATGCCCGGTCCTATGCCTCCCCCCGAAGCGAGCGGTTAAATACCATAACACGAACTGACTCGGTTTAATGGCTCAAAGTGCGCTGTGGTCTGCGACTGGTTCCGACTTCATTTTGAAGGCGGCATCAGGCAACGATCTTGTCATCGCCGGTTATGCCTCCGTTGATATGGTGGATAAGCAGGGAGATAGAATCCCAGTATCCGCTTTGAAGAAGGCATTTCAGGGATTCATGGATAACGCGGCTTACCGCAACGTCCAGTTAGCGCACAGCGGCATTCAGGTTGGAGAAGTCCTAACTTCATACACGGACCAAGAAGGCCGAGTATGGAAATCCACCGTTGATGACCACGGCCTCTTCGTCGTATGCAAAATTCGCAACGACATTGAGAAGGCGCGTGAAGTCCAAAAGCAGGTTCGCAGCGGCGAACTGCGAGCATTTTCCATTGGAGGCCAAGCCCTCTTCCGGGTATCAAAAACCACGGAAGAACATGGCACCCACCGTGAAATCACGGATATGGAATTGCACGAAATTACCCTGTGCAAGAAGGGCATTAACCCTGAAAGCACATACACCCTATTGAAAATGGATGATGATACAATGAGTGAACAAAGCGAAACCTTGACAGAAATTAGAGATGCACTATCTCGGATAAACAAGCACATGGAAACAGATGAGGCACCGGCAGTCGAACAGGCTCCCGCACCCGTAGCGAAAACTGAAGAACAGGCAATCGCTTACATTGACTCATTGGAAAAATTCGCACACGAACAAGGTGTCGATCTGGATGGCCTTCGTGGTCATTTCGGACTCGGCAAGGCGTATATGGTCGGTGTCGATGGTCAGCATGGCTTCAATCACCGAGGACAAGGCGACCTTATCGGCAGTGGCGAAGATGCAACCCTCGCATCAGCACCAAGCCTTCCAAACGCAAAATCCAACAAGTATGTGATTAAGCAACCACAGGTTCCACAGATGAAGAACGCAGCCCCACAGGGCAACCGTCAAGTCATCAAGCAAGGTCTTGACCTGACCCCACAATCACTTGAGCGTGGCTATCAGGCATATTCAGGAATCCGCGACGAGGAGGCTGTGAAGTCCCTTGTTGAGAAGGAATGGAATAACCGCTATGATTCTGAAACACAGCAAGCACTTGAAGTGCAGAAGGCAAATGATTTCGGCTCACAGATTGCTTCACTACAAGCAGAAATCACCAACCTACGAACAGAAAACGTCGAAATCCAAAAGTCAGCAGTGCCCGTTCCGGCCCAGTCTGACATTCGCGTACCCACCCACGAAGAATTTGCCGCTCTCGGCAACGGAATTGATGGATGGAGAGCATTAGAAGAACTCGGACAACGTGCTATGCACGGGAGCGTCCAGTGAAGGACAGCATCGATCAAAAAAAATGAAAAAGGAGAATGATGAAAAATGAGTGGCAGCGCAGGATATATTCGCACAATTGAAGATATGGAACATCTGTATTACGGTGCAGGAACAGGACAGAACGCATGGGCTTACAGTGGCACTGATTTGCTTAAGGCAGACAGTCCATTGATGAGCAGCACAGCAGGAACATACCAAGCAATCTTCGGACGCAAGGTTTGGTCCCAATTGAACCAAGAATTCAACGCATTCAGTATTCTCCCAAAGAAACCGTGGGAGAAGTCGGGATGGCGTGTCACCACTGCAAAGCCTGATTTCACAAAGGGTGGCGGTGTTGGTGAAAACGCAACACTTCCTGACACAAGCAAACCAACATTCGTTCATGTTAGCACCAAACCAAAGACTGTGGCGCACACCTTCGATCTATCGGAAACAGCCATGTTCCTTGCTGACAAGGATGACGGACTGGGCGATGCTCGGGCTGTCATCAAAATGGAGATGGCAAAGCACCACACCGAACACGTCAATAAAATGCTTCTTCAGGACATTGACACCACAGCGGGCAACGACTTTGAGTCGCTTGACCGCGTGACTTCTTCGTCCTTTGTGGAAACAGCAGCCTTCTCGGATGTTAGCGCACTAACAGACCATGACATTTACAACCTTACACGAACGACTGGTTCATCTCAAGAGTGGTTCGATGCACAAGTGGATGCAGGAGCGACAGGTGCCGAGCGTGCCCTTACTCTCAACACACTTGACGGTATGTTCCGCAGCGTGTGGGAAGCAGGAGGTCAGCCAAAGGTGATCCTCACTGGCTACGATACACTGGAAACCATTCAGCAGTTACTCCAACCACAGCAGCGATTCGTTGAGATGAAGCGTGTGGTTCCCGGCGTCAATGGCGTGAAGGGTGTCCCCGGTCTAAACGGTGGATTCATGGTCGCAACCTACAACGGTGTGCCCATCATCCCATCCAAAGACGTTCACAAGGAATCCGGCGGCAGCAGCCGTCTATACTTCCTCGACACCGATTACCTGTGGTTCACCACAGCCAAACCAACACTTTACCATGAGTCCGGTATTGAAACAGGCGATCCATTCGGAATCAATCGCCTCGGTCAAATGGGACTATTCCATACGATGGGCGAACTGATTTGCACCTTCTTCAAGGCAAGCGGTAAAATTCGTGACTTGAGTTGAGAATGAACACAAAAATGAAAAAACGGAGATGATGTAAAATGGCGAACACGAACCTTACAGGAAACGGCACAAGACTACTGGACACACGCCTATGGGCGGGCAGTCCACAAGATGATACAGCATGGCTACAATCACCAGTTGGTAGCAACACTGCAACAGGCACGATCAGTATTGCTATCGTTGAAGTGATTGTTCCAGATGGTGATGCGGCATTCGCATACGACTTGGCCCTCGCAACCAATGTGGTTACAGGAACCGAATTAGTCGGTATCTTGGGACTACACAACAAAACCACCGCAGCAGGTAACGCTTTCACAGTAGCAGGGAATGTATCAACAACCACCCTTCTCAAAGTAACACCGGCCTCCGGTGGCGTCAATGACGATGTATGGCGAATCACCTTCCTATACCGTTGAGGCGGTTTAGGAGAGTGATAACATGGCGACTGTAACATACGTTGGCGACAGGCCATACGTTGAGTTTTCATTTGAAGGCACGAAGTATGGTTTTGCACGCGGCATGAGCCGTGTTGACATTCCTGAATTGTGTGCAGCAGAATTTGAGCATGATGGATTTCCCCAGTGGGCAGTGACCGATTTAGAGGCATCAACCACTGACAAGATGCTTGAGGTTCTTGAGGAACCAACACCGGAACCGGAACCTGTGATCGAAGAGGTCGTTGAGGAACCAACACCGGAACCTGCTGAAGAAGAACCCAGTCTTGATTTTGACCCAAATTGGAGTCGGGCTGAAATGATTCAGTGGTTCAAAGCACGGGGTGAAAAGACGCTAAGGACTTCAACGAAGGCATCTCTAACAGCCCGCGCAGAAGCCTTGATGAATCCACCCGAAGAGTCGGGTGATGAGTAATGGGCGTTATTGCATCCTCAATTGATGACGGCGATGGCCGCTATGGATCGAGAACCCGTGTCAATCGTCTTGTCTATGAATTCACGAATGCGGATCTTGCTTCTCAAACATCAGCAACGGCTGATGTGAATTTGAACGGTAAGATTCACAACATCATTATTGACGCTACACGTTGCACTGTGGGGTCAGGAACGACTACTGGGTCATTCCAATTACTCGCTGCCGATTTAACCGATGGGGCAGGAACACCGGCTCTATACTCATATCATAATGAAATTTCATTTATGGATTACAGCGCAGCATCACCGGCCCCCTACTACTTCCAAACATCGGAAGGTGGGGCTACGGCTGATGGCGGCGTGGCTCATTCTGCCATGCTTACAGTAACAGCAGGTTTGTCATCGGCAGGTGGCCCACCGAAAACACCCAATGGTGCAGGGGCTTTGGTTCAAATTGATGATGTCATCAAATGGACTGGATTAGTATGTGGAACCGTTCGTTTGAAAGTGGCAACAAGTAGTGCATGGGGCGCAGGAACAGGGTCACTATTCGTGACTTTGATCTATGACTGAAGCGAAGCATAGATAAACAACAACGACACCACAAGGGTTGAGCA
>TARA_R110000824_G_scaffold121893_4_pt1 | contig 17449 bp, 22 predicted proteins | sample TARA_R110000824 | Tara Oceans TARA_R110000824 (sample SAMEA4397747) | marine metagenome | biome: Polar Biome; feature: [MES] marine water layer (ENVO:01000295) within the mesopelagic zone...; material: water (ENVO:00002006), including particulate matter (ENVO:01000060) such...
CGGCAGATACCCGCACTGGATAAGCCCCTCAGACTTATCACAATGACAGACACCGCCCCGTCCTTTCCAGCATTGCCTTGCAAGCAGACACGTTGCAAGATATGCAAATACTAGAATCTGCTCGTCACTCAGCCGATTCATCCTCTATACCCTCCGCTTTGAATTCACCGAGAACCGTTTCCATAAACGCTTCCACAGCCTCCGCACCGCCCCACGCGACACCGACTAGCGAAACAATCTGCTCCACTGACATCTTAGCCTTTAGGAATCCTTCAGCCGTAACTTTCCGATCCTTCCAGACTGCCTTCTCACCGATACTCACAGACTTGGGCTTCTTACCCAAACCGGAGAACACTTTGACCTGCTCGTCCCAGCACTGCTGTGCTTGCTCTAGACTGAACAGGTAATTACACTCTGTGCCTTTATCCACAGACGCTTGCCACTCCTCAGACCCCACCTTGTGCTTACACTCTAGTGCAAACTCAGACTTGGCATCCTTGACAATACTAGACGCATCATTAAAATGCAATTTCTTGCTTTTCAATACATCCGTCAAGCTCATGCTATACCGTTGACTACAGATATACTCCGCATGATACATGACAAACCTTTCAGCCGCAGGATGCTGATACTCATTATTTACTGCACTAGCAGACAGAGCTTTGACTAGCTCAGGTTCCGCTAACTCGTTATGCTGTTGGGCAAATTCCAACAACCCGTCAAACGTGGCAGGAGCTTCCTCAACTTGAAGAAGATAACCACGCACTTTTTTGGTAGTTTTCATACACTATTAGAGGAGGATAGACTAGATTCCAAAAAAAAATTTTTCTCTCTCTCATACATTCAAGGACGTGCATACTCCCACAGCCCTAAACTACAGCTAAAAAATTCTTTTTATGCTTTAGATGCACCTAGGGCCACCATGGTGCGGCACCGGGCCCCTACCACAAAAATAGCAAAATGGCTACACCATTTTGGAATAAAAAGGGATACCTTCCCACCTCCCAACCTGGAGTTTAGCATACATTACTCTACGAAAATTTTCGCACAAAACTTCAAGAACGTAAGATGAGGAGGTCTAGTAAGGTTCATCGGGTGAGGAGGTGAGGGTTAATGGGGCTAGACTGAGAGAGCGATTGATTCATAGTTTCATCTTGACAAATCGCGGTTTGCCCCTTATATTGCGTCATAGAAAAAATTTACACATTATGGACGAGTATAACGACGATAACCCTATGCCGGAAGAAGTGAGAGCTTTAGCGGGATCGGTGAAAAAATGAGTGGCGGGTTAATAGAACAGATGGCAGCAGACGCGAAGAAGTTACGTATTCGTGGTCAGCAGACGTCTGATGCCGCAGAGGTTGTGAAGAAAAAGCAGCCCAGGAAACTGCAACAGCTCGTCGCGTTCATGATGGCACATGGGCAGTCTATTGAACAGATCTCCGACAAGACGGAACTGGCAATAGACGAGGTTACGCAAATGCGTGCCAATAAAGACTTTAAACACATCCTCGTTACAGAGGCGCGTAAGGTCGGACCGGAAGCGGTTCAAAGGATCTTCACTGGTGCTATGGCGGAAGCCGCACTTGGAATAATCAACATTGCTGCAACGGGGGAAGGTAAGATTAAGCTTGATGCATGTAGACAGATTTTAGATAGAACAACAGGCACACCGTTATCGGGTAAGGCACTTGACATGGGAGGGGAGACAGAACTTCCTGATGACCCAGTTAAAGCCTCCCTACAACTCGATGAAGAGATTGATCGGTGCAGACAGCAACTTGGATACTCTCCTGTGCAAGGAGTGGACAACGTCGGGGCTGATTGAGTTTGGTTGAGGTTTTCTCCGTTAGCCTCGGCGTTACCATTATGAGAGCACTATTTCACCGTAAACGAAAAACAAAACCAAACGACCTTAAAAGGGTATTAAAAACCATGACACAGAAAGCCTTAGGAGTATTCATTGTTCCATTAATCAACACAGCTATGAGCCTCTCACGCGGGTCGCGGGCTGCATTTTTTCGGGACTGGGGTAAAAAAGTTCGCACCTTAGTTCAAGAGTCAGAAACTAAAATTGATGACGAGATATTAGACGAGCTAGTTAAACATGACCTTCCAGCATTCCTTGAGGGTTTAGCAGAAAACGAAAACCAACCATGAAAATAAAAATCATACTTCTTCAACTAGTGAGCCTGTGCCTCCTTTCTGGCTGTGTGGGACTCGACCTTGGCGGGACAGACAATGTGCCTGCAATCGGTTCAGCAAAGCTTGTTACCGGTGAGCGCAAGGTTTTAGGTGGTGAAGTGAAAATACTTAACAAGGTCGGCATCGGTGCTGGCGTATGGATCTTTAAACCAAAAAGCTAATGGCAATAACAGCACCAGAAACACAAGCACTAGCCGGCTCATCCGGGTCGGTTACATTCAGCGTCACGCCTAAATCAACGGTGTGCCTTACTGTCGTAGGGACAATTGGAGGCGGGACGGTTACACCTACTCTGAAGGATACAGCTAAAAGCCCTGGGACAGGGATGGCACTCGAGTCAGTTCCTGGAGAGGCGGTTGCCTTTACAGCAGAGGGGCACGTTTTCTTCTTTGTCCCTGACGTGGATCAATTAATTGTTACCCTGGCAGGCGGAAGCGGAACAGATCTCAATATTAAGTTAGGCACTGGACTTACCACTCGTTAATGATTCTTAACCGGATAACTAAGTATAACGCACCGATAGCTCGTAAAGAGTTTAGTCATTGGCGTGGTCTGGAGAAGGACTACAACTTTGCGGTGGATAAGAAGACTGACTCCCAACTCGCCACCGCTGGGGTTACCTTCACACGGGCATCTTTAGCTCAGTATAATGATTCCTCCGGTAATCTTGTGGCGTCAACTAGTGGTGAGCCTGTCTATGAATACAGCGGTTCGACTAGCCTGGGTCTTCGTATTGAGAAGGGGACTACGAATACTATTCGCAATACATCTCTTGATGGTGACTATTGGTCTGCGTCTGGTGGGTATTGGCAGGGTGCAGCAACTACTGGCCCCGATGGTGGCGGTGCCTCGGGTATTCGGTTTGAGGGAGAGGACTTTAGCACTGCCGCAGCATATCATGTAGCGTGGGACGCGGCTATCTTGACTGATGGATCGGGAACCGCGCATAGGAATGGTTGGTCAGGGTCTATTTACGCAAAACAGGGAAATGCTACCTTTCTAGGAATGACCTTTTCTTCCGGCGCAAAGGTAGGGGCGGCGTTTAACTTAGCCGATGGTTCTGTTGTTGATTCTGAGGGCTGCACTGCCTCCACTGAAGATGTTGGAGGAGGGTGGTATCGTTGTAAGTGTGAGAACCTTTCCGGTATTGCCACCTACGGCATCTTTGGATTCACCCCCTCAAAAACCTCTGCACTTGTTTGGGATGACTCCGGGTATGGGTCATGGGATACACGGGCAGATTATTATAGCAGTGGGCCCACTGTTCCTAACTACATTTACCTGTTTGGTCCACAATTTGAAAACTCGACTTTCTGCACAAGCTATATGGCTAACCCAAGTAAACTTGAAGCGGGTGTTGTACGTGCGGCTGATATATGTTCTATCACAGGCAGTGACTTCTCTTCGTTCTATAACGCTACAGAGGGAACGTTTGCTGTTGAGGGACGGCGCAGTATTGCTGGTAGTTCTGCACTCCCCACATTGCTTGAGGTTAATGATAACTCAACCAGTGATACAATGGGCTTTAACACGTCAGCAACAAAAGAACAATTTGACGTTTACGATGGCTCAGGTGCTGCTTCGGTGCTAGCCGGTCCTGATATTGAAGTAAACACTACATTTAAAGTCTCGGGTGGTTATGAAGCAGGTAACTACGGTTCTAGCCTAAACGGGGCAACTGTTGTTACTAACTCACTTGCTGCTATTCCCACGGTGGATCAACTTCACTTTGGTGCTTCCGAACACGGCTCTAGAGAACTTAACGGGCACATCGGACGGGTGAGATATTACAACCGTAGGTTAACAGATAAGCAACTTAAAATATTAGCGGATAAGTTCAACACCTATAGTGTGGCGTTTAACGGGACTGATGAGTATGTGGACACTGGACTTCAACCTGACTTCATCCACACGAATGCGACCATGTCCTACTGGTGCAAGATGGATAACTTCACGGGGGTGCAACTAATGGGGTGTAGTAACTCCAAAAGATTCTACGCCGGATTCAATGGCACCAACGCCTATTTAGGAGTCGCAGACAGTAACAAAAGCTCAACAGATATTAGCTCCTACATAGAGGTAGGTAAATGGCATCACATCTGTCTGGTTGCGGACGGAGGAACTGCGACCTATTACGTGGATGGGGTTTCCCGCGACACGGATTCCTACACTCAAGATGCTGCAACTAACCCCGATACAAACTTCCTTATAGGAGCCAATAACCACACAAGTATAACGTATCATATGGAGGGAGACATCGACGAGGTGGCAATCTGGAACAGCGCCCTCACAAGCGCACAGATCAACGACATCTACAACGGTGGGGTTCCCATTGCCCTGACCTCTCTCAGTCCTCTTGGCTGGTGGAGAATGGGCGACAATGACGCGGGAACAGGAGCAACCATCACCGATCAAGGCTCGGGCGGTAATGACGGGACTCTCGTAAACACCCCAACATCCTCAACTTCAATCCCATCCCCATGAGCCACCGCACATATGTAATAATCGACGCCGCCGATGTCCCGCAAGTGGACTTCAGCGAAGTTCTTGAAACGTCAGAAGACACACTCCGGTGGTCGGTTGACGAATCGCAAACCTTCGTCAAATTTGAAGGCGCAACCCCTGACTTTCTAGATGGTAAAACGCAATACAACCACGCAGAGATTTTGGCTGTCCTTGCTGGCCCTGATTGGACACAACCCAATTTAACGTAATGATAGATTACTTACTCTGTTTTGACGACCAAGACGAAGCGACTGAGTTCGCCGGTGATCATGGGTTTGATACTCGTGATACGCATACCGCAGCAGTGTCGATCATAGGGGAGTATACTACAATGACCGGACCTAAGATAACAGAAGCCGGTCCGCTTAAGGGTAAACGTCCTGCTGTTGGCGATGGGTTATTTTGGGTATTATACCGTGACATAAATGAAACTATTGAAGTTCCTGAGGAAGCTGAAACATATATTGTTTGGGCGTCCAATTCAGGAGAACCGCGACCAACCGATGCACCTGACCGTGAATTCGCTTAGTATGTTACCCGTTCGTAAACCACAAGCTTTACGTGCATATGTACGTGATTTAATAAGGTCGCATCAAAGATGTTATACCGTAGAAGAATGGAACAACTCAGTTAATGTAGTAGCAGTGCGTGGTTACTACCTTAACTCATTAGGAAAATTAAACAAAAACGACAGAGGTATATATGATGACGCAAAGTTCATAATTACAGTAGATCACTTTTCTTCTTATAACGCAAACACAGATCCTTCATTGTGGCGTAGCGGAGTCGCAACTTTACGCGCCCCACAGGTTGTTACATATAAGCCCGGTTACCATGGATACAATTCGAAGTATGGTCATCAGGCATTTAGACAACGAGGTAGTGTTGTGGTTCACCGGGACGGGACTGAAGACCACCCTGTTGGGAAAAGCCACCCAAGATACGGAAAGTGTATTGCTAGAGGATTATGGTCAGATGCTAACTGCGCTAAATTCTGGATTAATGACCACCGAGGAGGCAAAACGACTACTTCTTCTGCAGGTTGTCAAACAGTCCCTCCCAACCAATGGGATGCATATCGTAGTACTTTAGAGCTTTTACTTGAACGACATCAACCGCACTTACCAAGAACGAAACGTTGGTATTCCTACCTTTTAGTCGAAGACCCAAGACTTGCTAAATGTCACGTTTAAAATTTTACTTAGCAGATCTGTTTGCTAGACCTATCTGGGACGAAGTTACCTTCTTCCTATCGGTAGTAGCTCTCAGCTCAATTGCTTCACTTAGTCGGTTACTGAGCGATTCGTTCGGTGAAGAGGAAAAGAAAATAACCAAAATAGCCATATGGACATATTTGATTTGCGGTTTTGTCGCTGGTTTAATTATCTCACTTATATTACATAATTCTTACGGAAACAGTTACTTCTTAGTTGGGCTGGCAGGAGTTGCCGGTTTTGGCGCAGTGCAAGTGTTGTCTACGTTAGCGTTACTCTTAAATGGAATAATTAAACGGATAGTCAAATGACCTGTCGACAAGTTACTGGGTTTCTTTGGCTCGGATGGATAACACTCTGTATTTTAGTAATGATTTGCGTGGCCAGTGATATGGCAACAGTAAAAGAAATAAAGGAACTTAAGGAGACTAAGCAATTAGAAGTAGTAGAAGAACTTCAACAACAGATACAACAGTTGCAAGTGCAACAACAAACAATTCAACAAAATGGCAATTAGTATATCAGGAACAATTGGTTTAACTTATGGGGAGTTTACCCAGGATGAGACGTTTGACACTACAGCAACAGGTAAGGATTATGCTGCTGGGTCGGGCCGGGCGGTTGTCGGGACTGACTTATTGGAAACAGGGTCTCTTGATCAAGCAGAAGGTTTACTTCTCATTACAAACGATAACACGGTTGGTGATCTTGGTGTGAGTCTTGATACATCAGCATATGATATTGTTATCCCTCCTACGGTATCGAATTTGATTTCAATTGGACCAGATCATGCAGTTAAGGTAAGGACAGCTGCTGCGACTGCAACAGGTCAAACTACTGCTTCCGCCACGTCAACCACGGTAACATTTGATAGTTCTCAAACAATAGGCACAGCACTTATGCGGATTACAGGTGGCACAGGAGTAGGTAGCACTGATTATGAGGTGCGGTTTACTTCCGCTACAGTTGCAGAGGTTTATGATGCAACCGGAGCAACTGCTGTTGACCTTTCAAGCACTCTAGCATTTAGTGGAGGCAGTGAAAGTGCTGTCTCTCTCACCTACTTCGCAGATTTCCATTACGTATTAACAGAAGCATAATGCTACAGGCAGAACTAGAAACTAAGCAAAAGCTTCGTGACGCGCTTCAAGAGAAGTTGCGGCAGAAGCGACAGTTTGGTCTGCCCTTTTATAAGCCACACCCTAAACAAGAAAAGTTTCACCGATCCGGGACGTTTAAACGTCGTTATGTTAGAACAGGTAATCGCTTTGGCAAATCCGACATGGGTGCAGCTGAGGACTGCTCATGGGCACTAGGTTACCGTCCGTTCTTAGACAAAGATGATCCTGATCAAACAAAAGGAATCCCTAAACGTCCCACCAAGGGATTAATAATTTGCCAAGACTGGGACAAAGCGCAGGAAATATTCACTGCAGACGAAGATGGTATCGGCCGAGGGAAGCTACTCAAGTTCCTCCCGGACGTCCGCAAGAACCCCAACAAGAAGGCCCCAGGTATTGTAGGATTCAAAAAGAACTCATCAGGTATTACCCAAGTAAGGGTTCGATCCATATATGGAGGAATTTCCTCTATCTACTTAGACACAGTGAAGTCATTTAAACTAGACGGTATGTCACAAGAGTCCTCTAACTGGGACTGGGTGCATATTGACGAACCCTGCCCACAGAAGATGTGGAAAGCAGTATCTCGTGGATTGGTTGATGCGCACGGTTCTGCTTGGTTCACCTGCACTCCTTTACGGGAACGGTGGATTAATGATATGTTCGTACCTGGGCGTTACTCCCATGTGGATGAGGTGGAAGCAAATGTTTTTCAGATTAATGGGGCTGACCGGTGGATTATGATCGGTTCAATGCATGACAATCCGTTCCTTCCAGAGGCAGCTAAACGAGAATTTATTGCTGATCTGTCCAAGGATGAGATCGCCACTAGAATTGAGGGGCGTCCGGCTCATTACCAAGGAGTGATCTATCCACAGTTTGAATACGATAAACACGTTATCGAGGGTGTGCCGAAAGGGTGGAAGGATGCTTTCACGCCACCTAAAAACTGGAACGTTCGGCTCTCCATAGATCCTCACCCAAGGAAACCCCACGCTGTGTTATTCGTAGCTATCTCACCTCTAGGTGAAGCGTTCATCTACCATGAGATCTTTGAACAGTTAAATTTTGATGAGTTAGCAGAATCAATAAGGAAACACCTTGGAGACCGTATACCGGAATCCTCGCCCTGTGACTGGATGGCCTTTGAAGAACCCCAAGATTCTAATGCTAGGTGTCTCGCAGATCATTTAGACGACTTTGATATCCCTGTGCATAAAGCACCGCGGGCACTCTCGCAAGGAATCTTAGAGACTCGTCAAGCGCTGTCAAAGAAAGCATTTATTTATGTCCTTCCGCACATGGATCGGTTCTTGTATGAAATCGAGTCCTATGTCTGGGATCATAACAAAGAAAAGCCTGTTGATAACGATGACCATATGATGGAGAACTTCTATCGGTTGGTTATGGAAGGGCTTGACTACAATGACCCTATTTATACTAACTCTTCACGCGCTCATGTAATTAAAGGGCGCAATACAGAACTCACACCACAACTTGATTTACCCGATTTAACAACAACTGTGCTTGAAAGTAGCTCGTGGCTTAATACCCCTGGGCAACTTATTCGAGATACAGTGTAAATCCTCACTCACTGAAGAAGTATGGCAATGACACAAGAGACACGAGACGAGCTAGGAAAGGACCATATGTCCCCCTTCCACACAGCTCTGTTCAGTAAGTGCGATGAACTCCTTAGTATGAGTTACGATCATATGCAGAAGTATTATTCCACATGGGATAAGCACGGTGATACGGTAGCAGGGTATCGAACGAGAGACAAAGAAGACGAGCGGGCAGCTAAACTTGGTGAGCCAGAGAAGATGACAGTGCCTTTATCTAAAGCGCAGGTACACACAATGGCATCCTTTTTGTTCCTGTTCTATCAACAACGTCAGTATGCATTTGAATACCAGCCCCAAGATTACAGCGACTTTGAGATCCGAGAAATTTGTGAGAAGTTTGTGAATAGAGACTGTGTAAAGTCTAATTGGTCACAGATCTTATATCAGTGGATCTTGGATTGTTGCAGGTTTAACATTGGTGTGATTGAACACTCCTTCTGCACAGAGACAGAGAAGTTCCCTGTAAAGCAGATGGTAGATCACTCTGTAATGGGCTTTAATTACCAAACAGAGGAGGACTCGCTAGTAGATGTTCCAGTCTTCCAAGGCAATAAGATTTATAACATTTCCCCGTATCGCTTCTTTCCTGATCCACGGCATTCCCTTACGCGTATGCAGGAGGGAGAGTTCGTGGCGGTAGAGGATGAGATGTCCAGAGCAGATTTACTTAAACTCCAAAATGATGGCTATGTGGTCGGGATGGAGCATGTGAAGGAGCCGGACAAAAACTTCTTCGAGAAGGTTCGTTCTGGTGCAAGGCATACCCTCCTTCGTCCTCACAAGGGAAAGGATAATGATACTACTAAGCAGGGCGTTGTGTCAGTAACACGAATGCAGGTACGATTGATCCCCTCCAGGTTTGAGTATGGGAAAGGGCAGAAACTTGGAAAAGAAGATTACCCGGTGATGTATATTGTATGGATCGCCAACAATCAACGGATAATACGGGCCGAACCTGCCAATTATCTGCACCGTAAATTTACTATAGATGTAGCACAATTTGATCCCGACATTCACCATTGGATGGGAGATGGGTTAGCTGGTTCGATAGACAAGTTGCAGAACGTGGTTAGCTGGTTTGTTAACACACGTATCATGAGTGTGCGAAGGAATCTTGATCACCAGTTAATCTATGATCCTAACTTTATTGACTCGCAGGCGTTAAAGTCTCGTGCCCCTATGGTGCCATTAAAACGCAGTGTGGGCCGAAGGAAACTCACTGATGCTGTCTTGCAGTTGCAGGTTGGGGATGTAACCTCTGGGCACTTGAATGACGCCCAGCAAATGATGGAGTTAACAAATTTAGTTACAGGAGTGAATGAGTCAGCTATGGGTGCTATCCACGGTGGGCGACGTTCAGCTTCTGAGCACAGAGCGGCTAACCAGGGTGCGTCTGCAAGGATGCGTATGATTGGCACAAACATGTTTAATCAATGCTTGCGACCTATGGCACATAAGTTACTTATGACGTTGCGCCAGAGTGTCGAGCAAGAAACTTTTGAGCGGGTAATCGGTCGACCCAATCCCCTAGATGTGACAGCGGTCACCAACCAACAAAGGCAGTGGGAATTGTTCAAGGCCGATCCCGCTCACCTTGCTTCAGGCGAGGATTACTTTGTCTTAGACACACTTAACCCATCAGAGAAGGTGCATATGGCACAATCACTTAGTGAACTATTCAAAGTTCTTATGTCGATGCCAGACGCAGCGGCAGCCTTTGACATCGATCCGAAAAGTGTCTGGGATGAAATCATGGAGTTGCGTGGTAGTGGTGATATGCGCCGACACTCACTCCGGGAGCGGATGATCCGTGAACAACAGCAACAACAAACCTCTAATGGAAGCACAGGAACAGGAAATCAAAATCAACAACGCCAAGAAGGAGCTGGTGGAGCTGGAGGGGTGGCACAGGCTGCCGCAAACCCAGGAACTACTGGAGTTTCTTACTAAAGAAGCAACATCGTTAATTCCACTAATTCTTGAACCGGCTGAAAATGAACATCATAGAGAAATTCAACAACATCAGAAAGGCGAAGTGAGGGGCTTGCTCCAACTATCTTCGGCAATCAAAGAAAAAGAAAATGATCTCCGTCTTGTTATAGCTAACAAAGGCGAAAGCAAAGAAAAACCAACTAACCCGATTCAGGCACTGCTTGATGACGGTTATAACTTACTAAACCTAACATAAAATGAAAAAGCACCTACAAGGGTTCATCTACGAAGAAGCACCGGAATTCGGTGACGGTGGTGGCGCTGACCTCGGTTTGCCTACAGACGGGCAAGCAGTGGTGGAGTCAGAAGCTCCGCCGGAACAATCGCAAGAAGAAACTGAACAACCTGAGCTTGAGTTACAAGACGAGAAGGTTGAGCAGGAAACTCCACAGTTTGATTCTACCGCTATAGGTAAGTCAATTGCTGCAGAGTTAGCTCCTGCTCTCCAACCTGTTGAGCAACCTAAGACCGTTGATGATTTGACTGCCAATGAAAAAGCAGAAATGCTCAATCGGATGCAGTTCAACGAGGACTTTGTCCAGCAGATGTTCGGAACTTACGATGAACCGGCGGAAAAAGAACAGCAACTAAAAGCACTTGACGCTTTACGTCAAGGTGTAGTTAACGAAGCTGCAACCATAGCGCAGTATTTGGTACAACAACAGCAAGAGCAACTTACGCAACAGCTGGCACCAATCTTACAAAACTATGAACAACAGCAGAGTGTCCAGTCAGAGAAGAGTTTCTATGACGATTATAAGGCACTTGATAACGATAACTACAGGGAGCTTACCAAAATGGTTGCTACCCACGTCCAACAATCCGGTAAAGAGTTCGCGAGTGCGAAAGATTATTACCAGGAAATCGCGGTACAAACTGAGGCAATGATTAAACAAACGGTTCCGACCTTTAGTTTAACCAGCGCTTCAACACCAACAAAAACAACGCAAACGACAACTCCAGCTACGCAACAAATCGGCGGGCAGGGTGGATCTGGCGGAGCACCTAGAACACAAGGGAAAGTTACTAAGCAGCAACACGCTGCCAACATTCTCAAGTTCTAAGTCTCTGTGCCGTGCTAGTCCCGTTTGCAACAATAGAATAAATAAATATGGCATCATTACTTGGTCTTACAGCGACCGACGACTTGGCAAGTCATGCGAGTTTATCTGCCCGCCGGAAAGTCTTTTACGCTTTCCCTAACGGTAGTGCTCCCATGACGGGTCTATTATCAATGGCTGACACAGATTCTACCGATAAGGCAGAGTTTGGTTGGTATCACAAGAGGGATCAGGACATGAGAGTTGTCCTGGGAACAGGAGCAGGCGGAAACGGTCCGCTTTCACCCGCAACCACAGATACCCAGTCCGGTATCATGGCAGCGGGCACAGCTGAAAGTGTGGTGAACGGCGACGCAGTTAAAAACTATCGTTGCCAAACCGGAGTAGGTGGAGGAAATAAATTACGTGTAAACAACGTGGTTTTATTTAAGGACTTCCCAACTGGAACTAGCACGGATGTGGTTGACTTTCAAGGTATCATTCTAGTCGTAACGGCTAATTACTTTGAATTTAAGCCGTTGAACAACGCTACGATGGTTGCAGGTGCTGATGCGGGAGGTAGAACAGGATCTACTACCGTAAACAACAACACTGCAAGGTGGGGCGGTGGCTCATCGGCTGCAAATATCACAACTGACGATAGATCTGCTATCATAGTTGGTTCTGCTAACCCTGAAGGTGGTGGTTCTCAGTCTGGCGTATGGAATACTCCTGAGCTGACTTCGAACTACACTCAGATATTCAAAACTCCGTTTAGTTCTACTGGAACTTCCTTACAAGAAGGAATGATCTGGAGTGACACTGGTCACTATAAGGACAAGGCATGGGAAGCAATGCGTGCTCATGCTAAGGAGATTGAACTGGCAGCTATCTTTGGTATTAAGACGAAGACTGATATTACTCATAGTGGTATCACTACGCCTCAGCGTACCATGAATGGAGTCCTTAACTACCTTCGTGAGTGGGATAGTTCTAAGAGTGCTACCCTTATCACTGATGATAACAAGCGTTATTTGAATAACATCGGAGCTACTACTTATGCTAACTTCGAGGACTACATGGGACGTTTGTTCACTGTAACCAACGATAAGAACTTTGAAAAGATCTGTTTCTGCGGATCACAGTTCTTACAGAACATCAACCGACTGATTGACGGTAAGGTTGATATTAGAACAACAATGATGGGCGATGAGAAGTTCAAGTTCCGCGTGGCTGAAGTAACCACGATGCACGGTACTGTGTATTTCCACACGCATCCGTTGTTCTCTCAGACTACTGAGTTTAAGAACGCTGCTTTGTTCTTGGACATCAATAACCTGAAGGTTCGTCCGTTGAACAACCGTGACACCCAAGTCCAGGAAAACATCCAGGCTAACGATGTTGACTATCGTAAGGATCAATACTTCTCTGAGCTTGGTCTCGAGAACATCCTTCCTGAGTCGCATTTGTTCATGCAGGGTATTACAGTTAGTTAATTATAACAAGGAGATTATATAATATGGCAACTAAAAGCATTGCGGGTAGAGACCCGCGTTACATCGGACCTCAGTCCGGTTCAAATCGTCAGGGCAAGTCCCTCGGCACCACGGCGAACGAAACGTACGCTTCGGGTAAGAATAAACTTGAGGAACACCAGACCAACCGGGGAGGCAAGGGTTCGCCCGGCAAGACCCAGGGTCATGGAGGCTAACCCCTACTTCCTCATTAACTGAAACAAACTTGTAAAGGGATTCGACCGTGGACAGAACATACCAAGAACTGAGGGACGCAGTATTAACATACTTGCAGGTTCCGACAGGAAGCGAGGCAGAGTTTACTCGCGGCACAACTGACATAATTCTTGTAGCAGCAAACAATGCTATGAGATCTGGTCAGAAACGCCACGATTTTAACTTTCTAGCCGGATCAGTTCAGGTCGCGGTCGATCCCGATACAGGTGTTGATTGGACGTCTTTGACTCCAACAGCACACCTTCGACGTATTGAAGGTGCCTTCCTAGTGCAGGATACTGGGATGGCACCTATACGTTGGACAACTCGCCAAAACCTAGCTAACGAGGTTATACGGTCAAATGATCGTAGCGTTTCTAGGGAATGGTATCCTACTGATGCAACAGAATACGTCACCGAGACGATTGCATTAGTTGAGGGAAATAAAATTTACTTACATCCTAAGCCAGATGCGGTTACTACAGTAGAGCTAACAGGGTATACATGGTTAGCTGACTTAGCTGCTGTAGGTAACACCAATTTCATGCTAGAATACGGATTTGACTGGGTCATGTGGCAGACTTTAGTAGAACTAAACTATTACACCAAGCAATTTGTAGCACGTCAAGAGGGCAATCTTCCACCACCGACTCAGATGGCTGAGCGTGCATGGTTGGATTTAGTTCAATGGGATGATACATTGTTTGAGAAGCAAATGCACTTTGTTGAATAATGGCAGATACACCACAGAAGTTTCCTGCGAGTAGTGCGTCAAAGGGCGTATTAAACGAGAAGAAGACTAAAGACATTTCGTCTAATGGCGAAGTGCATACAGACTATGTGCAGGAGGTTCAGAATGAGATGGACTTACCCGCCACTACTTTTGGTCGGGTGGAGAATAAAATATCACCAGTTAACTCTACTCGTGCTCATTGGCAATCAAAAGACGTTACAAAATTTCGGCAACGGAATGACAAAACGTCCTTAATGCAGGACTATATCTGTAAGACAAAGAAGACTATTGTTACACAGAAAGCGGGCAAAGGACCAACGAGGCCAACGTTTAAGTTACTTAAGAGTGTAGCTGAGGATCTTGATGGAGTTCATGAGCGCAGGACTGATGAAGCAGTTGACAAGGCTTTTACTATTTTACATGAAAGTTTTCGTGAACCGATAATTCAATATAAAGTTGATGTCACACGCACGATTGTCGTTAATGGCACTGAGTTACCCGCATTGGTTGCTGGTACAGATGTTACGCTTAAAGACATGGATTGTGAGCGTGCGTTGCAGACAGCAAGAACAATCACTATAGGTGAGCCAGTTGAGATATGGCAGGAGCTTAAGTTCCGCTTTCCCAGTGTGCTGAACCCGGCAAAACATTTTCAAACTAGTTCCGGCTTTTCTAAACAGGCACGAAAGAGTTGGTTTTCTGTTTCTGCTGATCGACGTGATGGCTTTACTAAAACAATAGCAGCAAAAGTTAAGATCACAATTCTGTTAGAGAAACCTGAACCAACCGACCATGTTTATCCATCGATGTTTCAAATTATTCCTCGGAACATTGTGCACAATGGGGTGTTGTTTAATGTAAATGAACAGGCTGTGTTGTCTAATGGTGGATGGTTACGGGCACATACACATCAAGCAGATACCTATTATGGATTTGGAGTAGAGAAATTTCGTTATTACGCAAGTGTCCCTACTGCTACACAGTATATGGATGCAGTATCCGCAAAGGATTATGTGCTAATATCTGAGTCAATTCTTCCGTGGAAATATAACACTTGGCGCAAGGAACAAACTTACATTATTCCAGAATGAGTAGTTTTATTCCACATGAAAACAAGGAGACGGAGGACTGGCTCGCGCGTCAGTCAGAGTTTCAGGCAGGTAAACGTCCGCAAGGGGATAAAGACTATGCTGCCGATGTTGTGCAACGTGGTGGCACGGGGTTCTCTAGTAGTGTCGGCCACCCAGAGCATCTGGCTGACTTTCGTAGATTTGCACTAAACGGCAACTCCTTATACGTGCCTCGGTTTGATGTTTATGTAGCTCATGCTGATGATTTAGCGACTAGATATACACAGGTTATTCCTAAGATAGTAAAGGACGGAGACGTGCTTCTTCACGCAATGTATATCAATAAAGACCCTATAAAGGCAGGGGTGCAAGGAGTGAAGAACATTTACTTATGCTTAGAAGGGTATAATGAATCAGAGGCGCAGTTTATAGATAATCAACTAAACCGTAATGGGACACCTTGGTTTATTGTAGAGGAGGCTTACTTAGTTTTTGATGCTGGTGATATGCCTGATGAGCATGGTGTCGTTGGGCAACAGGGAGTTAAGAAGTATGTTAAGGTAGGGGCATTTAATACAAAGACAGGATTTTGTGAGACGTATATAGGGCAGGAGATGTATCTTCATTATCATGCACCTAAGCCCCCAGGTGATGCTCCCTATGATGGGTCAGGAATATTAATGACTAACTGGTGGCAGCCTACGTTTGATTTAAATATTCCAAGGGTTACTATTGGAGTGGGATTGAACTTAATTCCAGGTAAGTGCAATGCTGTAATTCAACCCTCACATTATTGGAAAAGAGAGTTTTATACACCGGGAGTTGTTGCTTTAGTGGCAGGACAGACTACTTATATTTGGGTAAAGGCGGATATGTATTCTCATGTATACCCGGTAGCTGACCACATAATGTTTGAGGAATCGGAAACAAGTGGCTCTGGATCAAATATTACTTTTGGACAAATAGACTATGAGTATACACGAAGTAATAGTGATAATGATGTATACTCTGGTAACTATGCGATTGTCTCTAGTCAAGATATTGACGGACAAACCGCTGATACTGGGACCGATAAGTTACAATACTTAGGGCATGTTACACTAAATGCAGGAGGTGAAATTACTCAATGGAATTGGCGATTAAATCATGCACTTTATTGGCACTTCCCTTCTTACGCTGTTGGTTCATATGGTCGAACAGAGAGAACTAGCGGTGGAGGGGGGAATGACCCGACTTTTGATAGTGCAGGCACCGCCGAATGGATAGGTTAATTTTAATGAACAAACGCACTCCCATAGACCCTACCTTTATTGTTACTCTTGGTGCTGGCCTTGCACTTCAAGCTGGCGGTATTATTTGGTGGGCAAGTAACTTACAGTCAGCTGTCCAACATAATGATTTTCAGATACAGATGATCTCTAAGGATGTAGAAAAGAACTCCGAATTTGTAGAGCTATGGCCTGCAGGTAAGTGGGGATCGGGTTCTTTACCTGATGACGTAAAACAGAATTTAAAGATTGAAGACTTGGAAAAGCAAATGGACAAGGTAATGAGTAAACTTTACAATGGCCACTCTCCTCAGTAATTTAACAAACAAACAACATGGCAGATAAACTAGAAAGAATGCAGGCATTGGCAGGTGTTGCCAAACAGTTCGGGGGTGACCCTGAGTCTGAAATGCGTAATCGCTTGCTGGAAGCACAAATCCAAGCAGGACGGGAACAAACAGCGGCAATGCGACATCAGACCCAAGGTGGTATGATGAAGTCTATGATGGACATGCAGAAGATGCAAGGCGACCTACAACTTAATCCGTTAAGGAGGGAGGCGTTAGGGGCGGAAATTGCGGCAAGTAACCAACGCACTGCTGCGTCACAAGCTGCAAATGTACGAGCAGGTGAATTGCACCGAGAGAGTGTGCTAGGTCAGCAAGAGATAAATGAAGGTCGAAGGACAGCGAATGCACAGCTGATTCTCCAAGGTGAGGAAAGGGTTCGAAAGAGTGTCTTAGAGGAGAAAAAGTTAAAGGGTGAACTCGGCGCACAGGCTAGCACAATGACAGAGTGGAACTTAAATGAAGACCTGAGAGAAAACCAGCGTGAAACAGCATTGCAGGTAGACGCAGCCACACGTAGAGGAATACCTGCAAGTCAAATAGGTGCCTTACTATCTCAGGTCGGACCAAGCTTGCCTAACTTACCGCCAGCCTGGCGT
>TARA_R110000824_G_scaffold391723_2_pt1 | contig 17447 bp, 18 predicted proteins | sample TARA_R110000824 | Tara Oceans TARA_R110000824 (sample SAMEA4397747) | marine metagenome | biome: Polar Biome; feature: [MES] marine water layer (ENVO:01000295) within the mesopelagic zone...; material: water (ENVO:00002006), including particulate matter (ENVO:01000060) such...
ACTCTGAGCTTTGGCGTCATGGTTATGTGGCCCAAGCGTTTTGTCAACTCGATTCAGTATAAGCAGCGCCCCGCCAGCAGGTCCACCCTAACATTGCACCAATAGAAACCTCCCCTTGGGCCAATGCTGGAATCCAGTAGAATAATTGGTGCTGCATCCCATCTTTTTTGCAGGGGCGGGACAAGGGGGCGGGTGGGTGTCGCCCCAAGTAGGGTGCGTAAGCCATGCTCCATGGCTGGCCCGGAAAGTGCTGATGCCGAGATAGCCCTTGACAGCGCAGCATCTCGCAATATAACTAACCAAGCGATCAATTAGTAACGTTCAAGCGTGGATCTGCAAGAAATACGCAACGACCCAAGGAGCGGCCTACATGCAAAATGAAACTCAGGTATCCGGAGCCAACCGATATGAAGGCCTGATCGGTGACGATCGTGTTCATTCCTCGCTCTACACTAATGAAGAAGTGTTCGAGGATGAAATGTTGACCATCTTCCGCAACGGTTGGGTTTTCATTTGTCACGAATCGGAAATCTCCGGGCCTGGAGATTTTGTCAGGCGCAACGTCGGGCGCGACCCAGTCTTTGCCATCCGGGCACGAGATGGCGAAATTTCAGTTATCGAAAACCGCTGCGCGCACCGCGGAAACATCATTTGCCAAGAAGACAGTGGCAGCGCCAAGGCGCTTGTTTGCCAGTATCATGGATGGGCTTACGATACTAAGGGCGCCCTGATTGACGTTCCTTATCCTGCTGGTTTCCAGGGAGATTTCTCATGCCACGGGCTTGAGCGTTTGCCAAAAGTGGATAGCTATCGCGGCTTTGTTTTTGCGTCATTCAACGCGGATGTGCCTTCGCTACTGGATCATCTGGGTCGATCGACGGTACTGATCGATCGGGCAGTGGAGATGTCCCCGGAAGGCTGCATAACCCTATCGGGCGGATGGATCAGCCACCGGTTTAACTGCAACTGGAAGATGTTGCCGGAAAACGACACGGACGGCTACCACGTGAACTTTGTGCACCCTTCTTTCGCCCAGGCGATCAGGTCCAACTACGACGAAGCTGTGCTGCAGGATGAGGGAAGTCTCAAGTCGGAAGCGAAGGACTGGGGCAACGGCCATACCGAGCTGAACTTCTCTCCGTCATACACAAAGCCCCTGGAGTGGTTTGGCAGCGCGGAAGATCGCTATCCTGCCTACACCAAGGCTATGATGGATGCTTATGGTGCCGAGAAAGGGGGGCGCATCCTTCTGGACGGTCCTCCGCATGCGGTCGTCTTCCCCAATCTGTTCCTGGGGGAGATGAACATCGTGCGGTTTGAGCCCGTGAGTCCCGGGGTCTGCCTTCATATCCACACGCCCATGTATCTCGAAGGCGTGGACGACGACGTCAACCATCGGATATTGCGTCAGTCCGAAGGCGCGCTGGGGCCGACGGCGTTTCTCCTCGCCGATGATTGCGTCATTGCTGAACGCACGCAAGGTGCCATGGCTGGTGGGGGAGGGTGGCTGGACCTAAGTCGCGGATCCGAAAGGGAGGCCACGGATGATGTCGGCGTTGTTGTGGGGCATCTCACGGACGAGACGTCGAATCGTGGATTCTGGCGCCATTACAAGAAAGTAATGCAATCTTCCGGTCGGTCGTCTCCAGCAGTCGCTGTGGCGTAATTTGGATGGCAGGCAAGCGAGCCGGCAAGCATTTGAAAATTTTTTGAGGATGGCGAAGACATGATTACCATTGAAGAGCGCATGCAAGTTGAGGAATTCTTGTTCAAGGAGGCACGGCTTGCTGATGAATCGCGCTACTCCGACTGGGAGGCTTTGGTAGATGATGACATGCACTACTGGGTTCCCATAAAGGAGGGTCAGAAGCCGGATTCCGGCCAAGTTTCCATTCTCAACGACAACCGAGCTCGGCTGGCCACCCGCATTCGTCAGTTGAATACCGGTGTTCGACACGCGCAATTACCGCCTTCTCGCATGCGTCGGGTCATTTCGAACATTGAAATCGAACCCCTCGGAAATGATGACTATTTTGTCCGCTCAAATGTAGTTCTGTATGAATACAGGCTTCAGGCGGTCAAGGAGATGGAGGTCTGGCCAGCACGCGTAGAGCACAAACTGAGGCAGAAGGGCGATGAACTGAAAATGTTCAGCAAGCATATCTTCCTGCTCCATTCCGAAGGCCCAATTCGCGGTCTCTCCTTCATCATCTGAAATCTAGGAAATTGCTTCCGGATAACTGGATAAAAAGCATGAACAAAATCAAGACAAATTCGGCAAGGGCGGCCATTACAGGGCTGGGAGAAAGCACGTTTTCGCGCAAGCCTGGCTCGACACCCAGGGCTCTGGCCGTAGAGGCTTGCGTTGCTGCGGTTGCCGACCGGGCGGCTGACATGAGCATCATTGATGGGTTATTGTTGAACAGAAGTCCTATCGAACATAGTAGTGTGCTACCCCTGCATCTGAAACGCGACCTCTGCTTGGGCGACCTGTCCTTGCTGGCTTGCATCGAAGCCGAAGGGAGTTCCGCGATACAGATGATTCAATACGCCAGTGCCGCGATCGAGGCGGGAACGGCGAACAATGTACTATGCGTTTTCGCGGATGCACCCGTTGGGAACGACGGTGCGGGCGCATCCTATGCCGTATCGTTGGATCTGACAGGACTGCCCGGATGGGATGAGTGCAACGGCCTGATCGGTGCCACAAGTGGCTTCGCTTTGTCGGCCCAGCGCTATTTCCACCTGTACGGTACCAATCACCGCATGCTTTACGCATCGGCTGCAGCGGACAGGGAATGGGCCTCACTCAACCCCAAAGCATTTCTCCGCAATCCGCTGGACGAGAACGAATATTTCAATTCCCGCTGGATCGTGGAGCCGCTAAGGCTGTTCGACTGTGCTTATCCAGTGAACGGCGCGGTGGCGGTGTTGGTCAGTGCCGCGCAGGAAGCGGAAGATGGCCCCAATCCTCCCGTCTACCTTCATGCCTTTGGGCAGGGCCATTCTGGGGCACGGAACTTCGCCGGTTACGAGCTGGAAACGCAAACCGGCGCCGAAATTGCGGCTAGGACCCTGTTGGGCGGTATTGGCGCGACATCCACGCTATTCGACTATTGCGAATTTTATAACCCTTTCAGCATCAATACAATTCTCTCCCTCGAAGGGTATGGATTGTGCCAGCCGGGTGAGGCAGAGGATTTGATTGCCAGCGGAGCGACGAGGCCGGGCGGCAGGCTGCCGGTCAATACGGGGGGTGGTCATCTGTCATCCTACTACCTCCAGGGTATGACGCCGATTCACGAGGCCGTCATTCAAGCTCGCGGTCACGGAGGTGAACGCCAGGTCCCCACCAATGATGTCGGGCTTGTCACCGGATTTGGTGGTCGAATGGAATACCATTCGGCAATGACCGTCAGTGCGCACAGGCAGTTGTAGGGATGGCGGACCGCATTGGTGTCTCACCTCTGGCAGATTTCGATCCGCTTCTTAGCGCGATCCGCGAACGGGCCGAAGCTGGTGATCTTTGCTGCTTGCAATGTTCCGACGGCTGCGGCGTGACCGACTATGCAGCGCGAATCTGTCCCGAATGTGCCGGACCGATTGAATTGAGCGTGACAAGCGGCAGGGGGCGGATTCATTCCCTTGCAGTCTATCACATCAATTACACACCCAAATTGAAAGCGCCTTACGTCGTGCTGTTCGTAGAACTGGACGAAGGATGTAGGCTCGCGGCACTTCTCGATAAGAGCGAACAGGGCATTCCCGCCGTTGGGGATCCTGTAAAATTCATAAGCGCAAAGGACGGAGCCGTGCATTTTGCGCGACTTCAGAAAACCTGAGAGCGAAAAATCGTGCTTCGGTGAAACAAAAAGGATGAGGTTAGTGATGGAGGCAATTTTGGGTTCGAAAATAATTGATAGTATGCGCACCGATTCCGAGGATTCTGAGCCGAGCCTCCTTCACAAAGAAGGAGTGCAGGTCCTTCCCCGTGATTTTGTCAGGCGAACGGGCTTAAATAATCCGACAAGGACGGCCTATATTTGTGGAGACCGGCAAGCGACTTGGGGACAGATGCATGCTCGCTCGGACCTTATCGCTGCGGTGCTTCTGTCAAAGGGGCTCCGCGTAGGTGACTCGGTGGCCCTTCTCGCCCCCGAATGTATCGAAGTATATGAACATTTCTTCGCCTGCATGAAGGTCGGCGCGATCCGTGTCGGAGTGAATCGGAGGTTTGCTCATGCCGAAATACTTCATGTGCTCAAGGATTCGGGTGCCAAATTCTTTTTTGTTCACGCAGCATGCGGCGATCTTTCGGCTCGTCTCAGGGAAGACCTGAAGCAACTGGACATCACGCTCATCGGCTTTGCTGGCGACCATGACTTTGAAGAAGACATGGAAGCGCTCATGAATGCTGTCGAATCCGTGCCGGACATGCCGCCGCTTTCAAGTGCCGATCCGTTGTTTTACAGCTATACTTCCGGGACAACCGGGGTGCCAAAGGGCGCCGTGCTAACCAATGGCGGCACGACGATCACGATACTCCATGCGTTGGCGGAATTCGGCTTCGTTCGCGACGATCGGTTTTTTCTGCCTACCGGCAACGCTTGGGTCGCAGTCGTTCTTGCCTTCCTCGGACTTGGTAACGGAATGACACATGTGATAGCCGACGGCGATTACAATCGGGCAACCTTCTTCGACATCGTGAAAGAGCAAGCGATTACGACGTTCCTTCTTGCTCCGACCATGTTGAAATGGGCTCTCGAAGATAACAAGAAAACTCCATTCGATTTGTCTTCTGTTCGTATGATTATCTATGGGTCTTCTCCCGCCTCCCCGCATCTGATCCAGTGCGTTCACGAAGCGTTTGGGAAAGACATGACGAATGTTTACGCCCTTACAGAAACCACTTGGGGCGGTGTCACTTTTCTGTCGCCCGACGACCATCGCCGGGGGCTGAGCGAAAAGCCCGAACTGCTCTTTTCAGTAGGGCGGGTCGCATCACATTTCGAAATTTCGGTGCGTGACGAGGAAGGCCAGTCGGTCGATGAAGGAGGCGCTGGTGAGATCTGGCTGCGCGGTCCAACGTTAATGACGAGTTATCTCAACCTACCGGAGCAGACCCAAGAGGTGTTGAAGGACGGGTGGCTGCGCACCAATGATATAGGCCGAGTTGATGAAGACGGTTATCTATACCTTCTGGACCGCAAGAATTTTATGATTATTTCCGGCGGTGTGAACGTTTATCCGGCATCGGTCGAAGCAGTTTTGGGGAAACATCCTGGGCTTGCTGCAGTCTGCGTGATCGGCCTGCCGCATCCCGAATGGGGCGAAGCGGTGGTCGCGGTGGTTCGCCCCAGCAAGTCGGACCAAAAGATTTGCGCGGACGACTTGATCGAATTCTGCCGGGACAAGCTTAACCGCGCTTCAACTCCGAAGCACATCTTCTTTACCGACGAAGAATTCCCGCTGACCGCCAATTTTAAGGTCCGAAAGAATGAAGTTCGTGATTTTTTACTAACAATGCCGAAAAGCATCCCATGGGACTGCGAAGGGGGATGGCGTTTCCAGACGCCTGTTCAGGACAATTCATTTGGGAAGGCGGCTAACGGTAGCGTTGGCTCCGGTTAGACGTGCTCGAATATATGTTGGGTCCGCACCGCGACTTTATTCATCAAGGAGGTTTTATGATGCAGCGTCAGGAGTTTTTGCACTTCATTGACGGAGACTACTACCCGAGTGCTTCGCGCAAAACCTTTTCTGTGGTGGCGCCCGCGACGGGAGAAGTTTACGCTGTTGCCCATGAAGCAGGCGAAGTCGAAGTAGATGCGGCGGTTTCAGCTGCAGAAGCTGCTTTAAATGGGCCGTGGGGATCGTTTACCGTCGCCCAACGCACGGATATCCTCCTGAACCTGGCTACCGAGATCGAGGCGCGTTTCGACGATTTCCTTGAGGCGGAGATTCTCGACACCGGAAAGCCGCGGTCGGCGGCAGCTCATGTGGATATCCCGCGCGGCGCAGCCAATTTCCGAATGTTTTCCGACACCATACGGACAGTCGCCGGTGAGGTGTTCGAAACGGCCACGCCTGATGGCGCGGGCGCAATCAATTATGCTATCCGCAAGCCACGCGGAGTTATTGCTGTCATTAGCCCGTGGAACTTTCCCTTTTTGCTGATGACTTGGAAGGTCGGCCCCGCGCTCGCATGCGGCAATACGGTTGTTGTGAAACCGTCGGAGCAATCCCCCGCCACCGCTACATTGCTTGGCGAAGTCATGAATAAGGCGGGGATTCCGAAGGGCGTCTACAACGTCGTCCACGGCTACGGGCCTGACTCGACAGGTGAATTGTTGACGTCCCACCCCGGTATCGACGGCATTACATTTACCGGGGAAACGCGCACCGGTGAGGCGATTATGAAAGCTGCTAGCGTGGACGTGAGGCCGGTTTCGCTCGAGCTGGGAGGCAAGAACTCTGCGATTGTCTTTGCCGACGCTGATATGGACAAGGCAGTTGAGGGGACTTTGCGATCAGTTTTTGCGAATTGCGGACAGGTCTGTCTGGGCACCGAGAGGGTCTATGTAGAGCGCACTATCTTCGAAGAATTTGGGGCACGGCTGAAAGCCGGGGCCGAGAAGCTGAAGATCGGGGGAAGCGATAGTCCGGACGTAGATTTAGGCCCTTTGATTAGCGCAGAGCACCAGGAAAAGGTTCTTTCTTATTACCAACTTGCGCAGGATGAAGGTGCGACTATCCTGACGGGTGGCGGCACCGCCAGGATCAGCGGCGAGGGCGAAAATGGTTTCTACGTCCAGCCTACGGTCTGGATCGGTCTTTCCGACCAGTCCCGCGTGGTTACCGAGGAAATCTTCGGCCCGTGCTGCGCGCTTTTGCCATTCGATGATGAGAACGATGCCGTCGCTCGCGCGAACGATACCTCTTACGGACTAGCTGCCGCCATATGGACGGAGAATCTTTCAAGAGCGCATCGCGTCGCTCGCCAGCTAGATGTCGGCATATGCTGGGTGAATAGCTGGTTCTTGCGGGATTTGCGTACACCCTTTGGTGGCGCCAAGGCATCGGGTGTCGGGCGTGAGGGCGGTGTCCATTCGCTCGAATTCTATACGGAGCTCGAGAATATTTGCGTGAAGTTGTGAAAGGGGGATCCACAATGGACGGAGAAATAAAAGAAGCGGCTGACCGCCTGTGGGACGCGATGCAATCCGGGCAGGCTTGCGCGCCGGTCCGCGACCTGATCGGCGAGCAGGAAATCGCAGTGGCATATAAGGTCCAGGAACTGAATGTCGAGCGCAAGCTTCGCCAAGGTCGCCGCATCGTGGGTCGCAAGACCGGCCTGACCGCGAAATCGGTGCAGACGCAACTCGGTGTCACGCAGCCCGATTACGGGATGCTGTTTGACGACATGGACATACCACTGGGAACCGAGATTTCGGTCTCGACGGTGATGCAGCCTAAGGTCGAGGCGGAAATTGCCTTCATCATGGGCGACATCCTAGATACCGAATTGCTGACTTCTGCGGATATTGTCGCCTCGGTCGACTTTGCGGTGGCGGCGATCGAAGTAGTGGGTAGTCGCGTCAAGGATTGGGATATCCGAATTCACGATACCATTGCCGACAACGCGTCGAGCGGCGTGTTCGTGTTGGGCGACTCCCCACGCCGACTTTCGGAAATCGACTTGCGCCTGTGCGGAATGGTGATGGAACGGCGCGGGGAGCCTATATCCAATGGTGCGGGAATCGCATGTCTGGGAAGTCCGGTCACAGCCTGCCTTTGGCTGGCCAAGGCGATGGCGCGCGAAGGCCGCCCCCTTAACAAAGGCGATATCGTTTTAACGGGCGCTCTGGGGCCGATGGCGACAGTGGCTGCGGGCGATGCTATCACAGCGCGTATCAACGGACTGGGTTCAGTTACCGCCTACTTTCAGGATTGAAGGGAGTGACTAACGAGATGGTTGAAAATCCTAAAGCGAAATGCGCGATCATCGGGTCCGGAAATATCGGCACGGACCTGATGATCAAGGTGATGCGGACCTCAAGTTTCCTCGACGTAGGCGCGATTGTGGGCATTGATCCGAATTCGGATGGCCTCGCTAGAGCCGAAAGACTTGGCATTTTGACCATCCATGAAGGTATGGATGGTCTGGTTGACATGCCCATCTGGAAAGAAATCGACGTGGTGTTCGATGCGACCTCGGCGAAGGCCCATCAACACCATGACGAACTTTGTGTGCGTGACGGTAAACTCATGGTGGACCTGACGCCAGCCGCCATCGGCCCCTATTGCATTCCGGTAATTAACGGCGAGGAGCATCTCGATAAGAGCAACGTCAACATGGTTACCTGCGGCGGCCAGGCCACCATTCCTATCGTTCATGCCATCAGCCGGGTTTCCGAGCGCGTTCCATATGCCGAGATCGTGGCTTCGGTGGCCTCTAAATCGGCTGGTCCTGGCACGCGTGCCAATATCGACGAATTTACCGAGACGACGGCCATGGGGGTGGAGGTGTTGGGAGGCGCCGAAAACGGTAAGGCGATAATCATCCTCAATCCGGCGGAGCCGCCGCTTATCATGCGTGATACGGTCTATGCGCTATCTGTAGGCGGCAATAAAGACGAAATTGAAAAGTCGGTGCATGAAATGGTCTCCGCCGTGAAACAATACGTTCCTGGATATCGCCTCAAGCAGAAGGTCCAGTTTGAGCGGTTCCATAGTAACAGGAAATTGAAGATTCCAGAAATCGGTGAATTCGAAGGCCTTAAGGTGACGGTGTTTCTCGAAGTGGAAGGGGCTGCACATTACTTGCCGGCCTATGCCGGTAATCTGGACATCATGACATCTGCGGGACTGGCCATTGCCGAACGCATGGTGAAGAATAAAAGAGAGGCGGCGTTATGACTGGGCTGATCAAGGATCCGACAAAGGACAAAATCTATGTACAGGACGTGACCCTGCGCGATGGCATGCATGCCATCCGTCACCTTTACGGAATAGATGATGTCCGGAAAATCGCCAGCGCGCTTGATCAGGCCGGCGTTGACGCAATCGAAATTGCGCATGGCGATGGTATCCGCGGTTCGAGCTTCAATTACGGCTTTGGCGCCCATTCCGATTGGGATTGGATCGAAGCGGTTGCTGATTCTATAGATCACGCCGTGCTGACCACACTGATCCTCCCCGGTATCTGCACTATCACCGACCTGAAGCGGGCCTATGACCTCGGCGTGCGTTCTGTCCGGATCGCAACCCATTGCACGGAAGCGGACGTGGCCCGGCAACATATCGGTGCTGCGCGCGATCTTGGGATGGATACGTGCGGCTTTCTTATGATGAGCCACATGGTCGAACCGGACAAACTCGCGGAACAGGCGCTTTTGATGGAATCGTATGGCGCACATTGCATCTATGTGACCGATTCCGGCGGCGCGCTGGATATGGATGGCTATGCCGCTAGGCTCGATGCATACAACGCCGTCTTAAAGGATGAAACCGAGCGCGGAGTGCATGCGCACCATAATCTCTCGCTCGGTGTCGCCAATTCGATTGTCGCGGTGCAGAACGGTGCGCGGCGGGTCGATGCCTCTCTCGCCGGTATGGGCGCTGGTGCAGGCAATGCACCATTGGAAGCCTTCATCGCGGCAGCCGATCGGAAGGGCTGGAACACTGGGTGTGACGTCTACAAGCTTATGGATGCGGCCGAAGATCTTGTTCGCCCGCTTCAGGATCGTCCTGTGCGCGTCGATAGGGAAACCCTGATGCTGGGTTATGCAGGGGTTTATTCCAGCTTCCTTCGCCATTCGGAAAAGGCAGCTGACGAATATGGCGTCGATGTGCGCGAAATCTTGCTGGAGCTCGGTCGGCGTGGAATGGTCGGCGGTCAGGAGGACATGATCGTCGATGTCGCGCTCGATATCCAGAAATCTCGCGACAAAATGGGAGCGGCATAATGGAAGACCTCGAAGCTCTGGCCGTGCAGGTCGATGATGCCCAGCGCGAAGTGCGGGCAATCCGCCAGCTAACGAAAAATAGACCGGGCCTGACTACTTCCGAAGCATATGCAATCCAGGCAATGTCGGTCGCGCGTCGGCTCGCCCGCGGCGAAGTGCGTATTGGTGTCAAGATGGGGCTGACCAGCCGGGCCAAGATGGTTCAAGTCGGCGTAGACGAGGCCGCGTGGGGACGTCTGACCAACGCGATGTTGCTGGAAGAGGGTGGAACCCTGTCTAAGTCGGCCTTTATCCATCCTCGGCTTGAACCCGAAATCGCATTCCTCATCAAAAAGCGGTTACGAGGCAAGGTTTCTCCTCTTGAAGCGCTTTCTGCTGTCGAAGCGATTGCACCGGCCATGGAAGTGATCGACAGCCGCTTCGAAAAGTTCAAGTTTGCTCTACCGGACGTAGTTGCCGACAACACGTCGTCGTCCGGCCTTGTCCTTGGTGCCTGGCACCAAGCCACCAGCATCGATTTTTCCAATCTCGGTATGGTGATGTATGTCAATGGAAGGCCAATGCAAATCGGTTCGTCAGCAGCGATACTGGGGCATCCGCTACGCTCGCTGGTCGCGGCCGCGCGCCTGACCGCCAAATGGGGCGAGGCACTGGAGCCCGGTGATATCGTAATGTCTGGCGGAGCGACGGCAGCACACCCGGCGAGCGTAGGAGAAACGATCAGTCTGGAAGTGCAACATCTGGGCGGCTGCTCCATTACTGTCGAGGCCTGATGCAATGCCAATCATAGAAGTAACGATCCTTGAAGGACGGACACAGGAAAAAATGGCTACCCTGATCCGCGAACTCACCGATGCCGCGGTTCATGCTATCGATGCACCTGCGCAATCGGTGCGAGTCATCATCCGCGAAGTCCCCGCCGAGCATTTCGCTGTCGCAGGCATTTCGAAAGCGGAAAAACGTGCGAAAGCCAATTCCCACGACGCCAACAGAGAGTAAAGAGAATGAGCGACAATCCGGAAATCGGAAAATCCATCGACGCCCACGGTGTGAAAACCAATTATCACGATCTGGGCGAAGGACGCCCTGTAATTCTGATCCACGGTTCGGGCCCGGGCGTTACAGCATGGGCGAACTGGCGGCTCAACTTGCCGGTGCTAGCGGAATCGATGCGCGTGATCGCGCCCGATATGCTCGGCTTTGGTTACACCGACCGCCCTGCCGACGGTGTTTACAGTCTGGAACGCTGGCGTAGACACCTGATGGGTCTCGCCGACGTTCTCCAGCTTGAGCAATTCGACATCATCGGCAACTCCTTTGGCGGAGCGCTTGCACTTTCGATGGCCGCGCATCATCCTGATCAAATCCGTCGCATAGTGCTGATGGGTGCGGCCGGCCTCGAATTTGAACTGACAGATGCACTTGACAAGGTGTGGGGCTATGAACCGTCGGTGGAAGCCATGCGCGAAATGCTCGATATCTTCGCCTTCGATAACTCGCTAGTATCAGACGAGCTTGCCGAAATGCGCTATCGCGCAAGCATCCAACCCGGTTTTCAAGAGGCGTTCAGTGCAATGTTCCCGGCCCCGCGTCAGCAGCATATCACCGCGCTTTCGACGCCTGAGGAAGAAATCGCAAAGATCACCAGCCCGACTTTGATGCTTCACGGGCGGGAAGATCGCGTTTTGCCAATGAGCACAAGCCTTCGTTTGTTCGATTTGCTGGAAACGGCGGAAGTTCATCTGTTCGGCAAATGCGGACATTGGACGCAGATAGAACACAAGGACCGTTTCAATTCGCTTGTGATCGACTTCCTCACTCGCACGTAATTCTATGCGGCTGCCGGTGTTCGGTAGTCATTAATTTGGAAAGAGGGAAGGAAGAATTCTGGTGACGGGCAAAACAATGAAGACCGGGGTTCTGATCGTCGGCGCCGGGCATGCCGGAGCGCAGGTGGCCTTGATGCTGCGTAAACTAGGATATTCTGGCGCGATTGCGCTGGTCGGAGCTGAGCCAGATTACCCATACGAGCGACCATCCCTGTCGAAGGGCTATCTTGCGGGTGAAGACTCGCTCGAAAGCATAACAATCCGCCCTAAGGAGGTTTGGGATGGCGAAAAGGTTGATGTCCTGCTCGGTCGAAGAATCGTCCAGGTAGTGCCGGACGACCAGCAGGCTATTTGCGGGAATGGCGAGACCATATCCTATGACAAGCTGATCTGGGCTGCGGGGGGGAGTCCCCGGCAATTGTCGGTCCCGGGCGGTCACCTTTCAAGCATCCATGTCATCCGTTCGCGTGCCGATGTGGACGCCTTGCGAGCCGAAACTGCACAGGCAAAGAATATCGTCGTGATCGGCGGAGGCTACATCGGGCTTGAAGCTAGCTCTGTGCTTGTCGGGTTCGGCAAGCGTGTGACCATTCTGGAAGGTCAGAACCGGCTCCTGTCCAGAGTTGCGGGACCAGAGCTTTCGGCCTTCTATGCGAAGGAGCATCGGAACAAAGGTGTCAATGTTCGTCTTGGAACGGCGATCGAAGAAATCTTGGGCATGGATGGTCGCGCCACTGGCGTGCGCATCGCCGGGGGCGAGATACTGTTGGCGGATGCCATTATCGTGGGAATCGGAATCGAACCAGAAGTGGCGCCGCTTATCGAAGCTGGTGCGCAAGGCGCACTAGCAGGAGTGAAGGTCGATGAGTTCTGCAGAACCACTTTATCCAATATTTATGCTGCCGGCGACTGTGCCGCTCATCCGAACCGCTATGCTGACGGTGCATTGACGCGTCTCGAATCGATACAGAACGCATATGACCAAGCGACCGTTGTCGCCAAGAGCATTGTCGGTGATCCGGTCTCCTATGACGCCGTACCGTGGTTCTGGTCGGACCAGTATGATCTCAAGTTGCAGACAGCAGGGTTATTGAACGACTATGACGAGGTCGTGTTGAGGGGCGATCCCGAGACGCGGTCATTTTCAGTTATATATCTGAAGGAAGACCGTGTGATCGCTCTCGACTGCGTCAATGATGTGAAGAGCTACGCGCATGGCCGCCGACTGATTAGCAAGGGAGGCGAATGCGAAAGGAATGTACTCGTGGACCCCTCATTGCCACTTGTACCACGAGCGGGGAAGCCAGCCTAGGGCTCTAGTTCGGCCTGCTTGTGCTGAAAATATTGCTGGTCCGTCTGCTGAATTGCTCTCGGGTTCTCTAGCGGCTCCTTTTTTGCACGCATGAGGTATGATGAGCCCGACGATGAACTGGCTTTAAATTGATTGCGCAAGCGCGAAGTACGGATGGTAGACGGATGTCCGAAATATCATTCCTCCTGCTCGGAGATGTCAGAGAAACGTGACACGAATGAGTTTTCAAGCGTTGACGCGCAGTGGTCAAGTAAATCAGTGTGTTCGGTCTATTCGCATAGCACTGCGGTAAGAGTGGCGCGTAGGCCGACTTGCCGATAATGAGATTGCTGCTATAATCATCACCTTTGGACGGAGCTGCGCAGTGGATGATGAAGTCGGATCGAGGTGATCGTCCTTGTGCTTCTGACATTCAATTTCTCCGGCAAGCGAGGCACTATCAGTAATTTTGTGCGCGGGGCCGGTTTTCGTCATCAGATGACGAACCTTTCACCGAAGATCACGGCGAACTGAGTTTTTGCTTTTGTCCATTCGCGCGGTGGTCTTTTCCATTAGCCTCAGCCTGATTGATGACGAGGTATAGCAGCTTCATAGCGGCGTCGTCACCTGGGAAGTGACCGCTGTCCGTCGTCAGATAATTTGAGACTGGTGGCGGTTTAAAATAGGCGAGTATTTGGTTTCATCTGGTTGGTTGATATTAGGCGGCGATCTTGCGGTATTGCAAGCGCCTTTGCTCGATGGTTTTTCGTTTGATCCTTTCTCGCTGTTTGAGGATGGCGGTGCCCAAGCTCCTACCGCGACTCGCCGTCGCGGTATATGGTGCGACCATCCGGGACAGAGGCACCGGGAGCACGAAAGTGCGGGCAGGCCGATGTATACCATGAGCTTCGAGCTCGAGTTAGTAGCTGGCCGCCTCTGCGACTCACCCGGTTGCGCTGCGAGCGCGGATCCGTAGTTGTCGTGTCGCCCGCCGCTCCCGTCATTTTGGCTGACAGGAGGCGCTTATGCGACGCGTAATTGGTATGGATATTCACCGGACCTTCGGGGAGGTGGTGATTTGGCAAGCGGGGATATTGAAGCATGCGGACCGGGTCGACATGACCCGGACGGCGCTGGAAGGGTTCGGGAAAGGGCTGCGACCGACCGATGAAGTGGTCATCGAGGCTCCCGGTAATTGCATGGCGGTATCGCGGGTTCTTTCTCCGTTCGTGGCGCGGGTGATCATCGCTAATCCGCTCCAGGTGAAGGCGATTGCCCAGGCTCATGTAAAGACGGACAAGATCGATGCCGGCACACTGGCAAGCCGCCATGCGGCAGGCTATCTGCCCGAGATCTGGACACCGGACGCGGGAACGGAACGACGGCGCATGCGATCCTTCATGCGCATCTTATTCCTCGCTGCCCGCATGCCGATCTGTTCAGCGGCGTTGGGCGCGCCTGGCTATTACGCCAGCCTATCCCCGAAGACGAGCTCATGGCTATCGAGCTCCATGTTCGTGAACTGGACCGGTTGGGTGAAGATCTCGCGGTCATCGACAGGGAGATAGCGACAGACGCGCTCGACGATCCTGCGGTTGCCCGTCTGCTAACGATAACGGGCATCAACCTGACAGTAGCAGCGGGGATCATTGCTGCGATTGGTGACATCGGCCGCTTTTCCAGCCCGCAAAAGCTGGTGAGCTATTTCGGGCTTAATCCTCGGGTTCGTCAGTCCGGCCTGGGACAGGCGCACCACGGGCGCATCAGCAAGGTCGGTCGAAGCCATGCGCGTGCCATGCTGGTTGAAGCAGCCTGGGCTGCCGCCAAGACGCCGGGGCCGCTGCACGCTTTCTTCGTCAGAGTCCGAGCAAAGCGCGGCCATCAGATCGCAGCGGTCGCCCTCGCCCGCAAGCTGACGGTCCTGTGCTGGCACCTGCTCACCAAGCAGGCCGACTATTGCTGGGCGAGACCCGCGCTCATCGCGAACAAGCGCAGGGCCATGGAACTCAAGGCTGGCAGACCGCAGGCGAAGGGGAACAAGCCTGGCCCGGCTTACGCCTACAACGTCAAGGCGCTGCGCAACCAGGAATTGGAGATCGCCCGGCAGGCCGAACGCGCCTATGAACAATTTGTCGCCCAGTGGGAGAACAGGCCGAAGAAGGTACGCGGACGCTCCAGGTCGGCAGGATTATGAAAAGGCGACCTGACGGAACTTGCAGCCAGGGCTCCGTTCTTCGCCACGGAGTCGCCCACGCACACGATTCATAGCACAGTTTTCGAGGTTCGGTCTTGTCCATCTCTTCCGTAGGTATAGATGATCCGGCGTATTGGCGTGCTGAAAGCGAAAAAGCGTGCGAGCACAGTAGCGTGACGTGCTCCCAATGGCGTCGCCAGCTAAGTGCAATGGCCGGATATTTTCGCGCCCACGGACCTTCCTCGAAGGCTTCAAGCGCCGCATGACCGGCCTCGGCATTATCGGTACGATAGACACTGCACAGTGCGTGCGCGTTTGATTTGCGGTCTTTCCACGCTGCAAAACTCATGCTGTTTCTGATTAAATGCACGATACAGGTTTGTACGACCGTTTTCGGGAAGACGGCATTGGTCGCTTCGGAAAAACCCTTGAGGCCATCCACCACAGCGATCAGGATATCGGCAACACCGCGATTTTTAAGTTCGTTCATCACCCCAAGCCAGAACTTCGCTCCCTCCGTTTGCTCGATCCAGATGCCGAGAATTTCTTTCGTGCCGTCAGGGAAAATGTCCAGCGCGATGTACACCGCCTTGTTGCGAACGAATCCCTCATCACGGATTTTGACGCGGATCGCATCGAAAAAGACGAGCGGATAGCACACGTCCAGAGGGCGACCCTGCCATTCGGCAACCGTCTCCAATACAGCGTCGGGGACAGTCGATATGAGATCTGGTGAAACATCGACACTGTAAAGCTCTTCCAGATGGCCGCGTATCTCGCGCACCGTCATACCGCGCGCATACATCGAGATAATCTTGGCATTAAAATCTGGAAAGCGTCGCTGATATTTGGCGATCAACTTCGGGGCAAAACGCCCCTCACGGTCGCGTGGAAGGTCCAATGTCAGCCGCGATGTGCCCATCAGCACCATCTTTGTGACGTGCCATTGCGCCGGTTCGCCTTGCCTTCCCGCGACTCGGTGTCCAGATGATTATCAAGTTCAGCGCCCGGCATTCGCTCCGAAAGCGTTTTCTTCAACTCGTCCAGCAAGCCGTCCTTCGAAAATAACTCTTGCGGGTCTCGTCCCGCCAACAACTGATTCAGTAACTCTTTCTCTATTGCCATGATGATGGTCCTTTCTCTTCCATCTATATGGCCCCGCGCACAAAATTACTGACAGTGCCGCAAGCGAAACTGCCTTGTCTAAGTGTCTGACTCATAATTATTCCATTTAACATCATAGTCTTGCGACGCGTCTGGTTAGGAGTTGTACGGAGGCCATGAAGAGCTATGCGGTTGCGGATGCGATGGTGTTTTCGAAGTCTTTGGCGAGGCGGCGGTTTCGGTTCAGCCATGCGAAAGTTCGTTCGACGACCCAGCGGCGGGGCAAGAGCACGAAGCCTTTCGCGGTATCGGATCGCTTGATAATTTCTATGCTCCATACTCCGATTCTAGCCAAAGCCAGCCGGAGTTTTTCTCCGGCATAACCGCCATCGGCAAAGATATGACGCAGCCACGGGAAGCTGGAGTGGATATCAGCGAGCACCAATGGAGCTCCATCACGGTCTTGTAAATCGGCAGCGTGTATGACGGCATGAACCAGAAAGCCGTTTGTATCGGTAATGATATGGCGTTTGCGGCCCTTCACTTTCTTGCCCGCATCATATCCCCGTATTCCGCCACTTTCGGTTGTTTTGACACTTTGACTATCGATCACACCGGCGCTTGGTGAAGCCTCGCATCCCTGTGCTATACGCGCATCCTACAAGAGATAATAGTTGATGCGCTGCCACGTGCCATCATCCCTCCACCGGTAAAATCAACGCTGCACTGTGGTCGCTGGCGGAAAGCCGGATGGCAGCATCCGCCATGGCAAACCGCCACGCAGAAGATATAGCAGCGCTTCTATGATCCGCCGCATTGGCCATTTGCGAGGGCGGCCTACATGACAAGGAGGCGGAAAACACGGCTTCAGTACCGCCCACTCATTATCCGTCAAATCACTTGGCAAAGCCAACCCTTTGCGGGCATGGTGCGCCCGGGTGGTATCGGTCCACATCGTTTGTTCCATTCAGTCGTTTAGTCACAACTGATGAATCAACGATCCGGTCACGCGTCAAGTATAACCAGCTGATATCACTCACATTAGTTTCGGGTCAGACACT
>TARA_R110000824_G_scaffold2958_3_pt1 | contig 17435 bp, 16 predicted proteins | sample TARA_R110000824 | Tara Oceans TARA_R110000824 (sample SAMEA4397747) | marine metagenome | biome: Polar Biome; feature: [MES] marine water layer (ENVO:01000295) within the mesopelagic zone...; material: water (ENVO:00002006), including particulate matter (ENVO:01000060) such as......
CGCGTCCTGCTTGTCCGGCATCGGGCCGGCAATCATGATCTGCTCGATCTCGGGCCGGGTGTTCTGCGCTTTCGGCCCGATCACCGACACATCCACCGGCACCTGTCGCCAGCCGTAGATGGTGTAGCCGGATTCGATAATCTCCGCCTCGACAATGGTGCGGCAGCTTTCCTGTGCATTGAGATCGGTACGCGGCAGAAAGATCATGCCGACGGCCAGCCGGTTCGGGCGGACCTTGTGGCCGCTGTCGGCAATCGCATCGTCAAAGAAACGCTCGGGCAGATCGACATGCAGGCCAGCGCCATCACCGGTCTTGCCATCGGCATCGACGGCACCCCGGTGCCAGACCGCTTTCAGCGCATCGATGGCCGATGACACGACACGTCGCGACGGCTTGCCGTCGGTTGCGGCAACCAGTCCGACGCCGCAGGCATCGGATTCGAATTCGGGCCGGTACATGCCTTCGCGAGCGAGCCGTTCATGCTCGGGAGTTGGATAATGGTGGGTCATTTGCTGCTCAACTTTTTCTTCATCGGTGTTCGCGGTGCGATTCATTAGTGTCCGCGGATCGATCGTGACTGGAATAAAATCGTCAATGGCGGCTTCATGACCGCTCCTCTGCGATAATTTGTGCCAGATATTGCTCCAGAACTTCCTTCATGCGCTGCTCGATCCGAGGTTGATATTCGCGCATCGTGTCCATCCCGAGTGACACGAGCTCGACCTGGATTTTGGGGCCGATCTCGACTGTTTTTTGCATTACTGGATCAGTATATATTTCGGCCAACCGATCGAGCTCCCGTGGCTCATAATATTTGGCGTAGACGAAGGCTGCTTCGATTCGCGTTTTTTTGGTATATTCATCAATGACCAAATCCAGCTCTTCAACCATTGCGGATCGCAGATTTTCAACTAGAGCTTCATCCAGTTCAATCCCTGCTTTCTTGCCAGCTCGGTCCAGCCCCTCGTTGAAGAAGGTAAGCGCCAGCGGAAAAACGCTAGCCTTTAACTGTTCGCTATAATTTGTACTATCGAGCAAACGGTAGCTGGCCGCGAGAGCAGCTTCTGTTACTTCTTCTTTGCCGGCTTGGTCGCCTATCGGGGCAATAGCTATTTCCTGGCTATGAGCAACGCTCGCAATATTCACTGCGGCGAAGGCAAAAAAAGAAAATAAAATGGAAGTTTTCATCATGCAGCAACCCTTTCTGCCAGCTTTTTCTCTTTCAAAAACCGGTGCATATGCTCGGTCACATCCCGGCCGTCGCGAATCCCCCAGACCACCAGGCTGGCACCGCGGACAATGTCACCGGCGGCAAAGACGCCTTCCATATTGGTCATCATCGACTTGTGATCCACGCGTAATGTTCCCCAGCGGGTGACGGCGAGGTCCGGGCTGTCAAACAGTCCGGGCAGATCTTCCGCGTCGAAGCCGAGCGCCTTGATCACCAGATCGGCCTCGACGGTAAAATCGCTGTCCGGTTCCACTTCCGGTGAGCGGCGACCGCTGGCATCGGGCGCGCCGAGACGCATCCTGTTTGCCCTGACCGCTGTCACATGATCGGTACCCTCGATCGCCCTGGGCGCGGACAGCCAGACAAATTCGACACCCTCTTCCTCGGCATTGCGCACTTCATTTTGCGAGCCGGGCATATTGGCGCGGTCGCGGCGGTAGAGGCATTTGACCGATTTTGCGCCCTGCCGGATCGAGGTCCGGACGCAATCCATCGCGGTGTCGCCGCCGCCGATGACGACGACATTCTTGCCCTGGGCGTTGAATCTCCCATTGTCAAAATCCGGCACATCGTCACCGAAGCTCTTGCGGTTAGAGGCGATCAGGAAATCGAGCGCCTCCTCGACCCCCGGCGCGCCAACGCCCGGCATCTGGATCTCGCGCGCCTTGTAGACGCCGGTCGCGATCAGGATCGCGTCATGCTTGTCGCGCAATTCTTCCAGCGTTGCGTCCCGCCCCACTTCGAAGCTTTCGTGGAAGTTGATGCCGCCATCCTTCAGCCGCTGGACCCGGCGCATGATCACTTCTTTTTCCAGCTTGAAACCCGGTATACCATAAGTCAGCAATCCGCCGGCGCGGTCGTGGCGGTCATAGACATGCACTTCGTAACCGGCGACGCGCAGATATTCAGCCGCGGTCAGACCGGCTGGCCCCGCACCGATGATGCCGACCGACTGGCCTTTGGGGCGTCCCGGTTGCAGCGGCTCGACCCAGCCTTCTTCCCAGGCGGTGTCGGTGATATATTTTTCCACCGCGCCGATGGTGACCGCGCCATGGCCGGAAAATTCGATCACACAATTGCCCTCGCACAGACGGTCCTGCGGACAGATGCGGCCACAGATTTCCGGCATGGTCGAGGTCAGATTGGACATTTCATAGGCTTCGCGCAGTCGCCCCTCGGCGGTCAGGCGGAGCCAGTCGGGAATATGATTGTGCAGCGGGCAATGGACCGAGCAATAAGGCACGCCGCATTGCGAGCAGCGGGCGGCCTGTTCGGCGGCTTTATCGGGCGCATATCTGTTTGCTATTTCCTGAAAATCTTCAGCCCTCAGATCGGGGTCGCGTTTTTCGGGATAGGCCTGGCCCTCCTCGACAAATCTCAACATTTCCAATTTCTGCGGGCGTTTTGCCATGCCAGATACTCATTTCCAGTGATATGTGATTGCAGCCAACGACCCTGACGGGCGGGCATAAGATATGAAATAGCCCAAAAAGCGGCGGAAGTCACGCAATATTTCCGATAAAGGACAGCAAATATGTCCTAATATGCATCTCGACTTGCTGCGAATTCGATGAAATCAGCATCAACAGAGATAATAGTATCGCACCGGACCTATAATTTCTCACGACAATCACAATATGAAAGGCTATTGCACCCCAAACCAACATACGGCCAAGCCAATATATGGAACGCCCATGACCTTCATTCAAATGCTGCTCCTCGCGATCGTGCAGGGCGTTACCGAATTTTTGCCGATATCCTCTTCGGGCCATCTGATCCTGCTGCCGATATTTGCCGGCTATGCTGATCAAGGGCCGATGATCGACATCGCTGTACATGTCGGTTCGCTGCTCGCGATTATCACCTATTTTTTCAGGGATGTCTGGTCGCTGGGCCGGGGTGGTCTCGCTACGATCGGGATTGGCCAGGCTCCGGCTGAACGGCGGCTTTTCTGGTGGATCATCGTCGGTACGATCCCGGCCGTCATTGTCGGCCTGTTTCTGAAGACCGGCGGTTATCTAGACGGATTCCGCAGCACGACCTTGGTCGCCGTCAACCTCATCGTCTACGGCATCTTGCTGGGCATAGCCGATCGCTTTGGACGTCAGGTCAAATCATTCGAGGATTTGACGCTGAAAGACGGCATCATCGTCGGGCTCGCCCAGGCCATGGCCCTGATACCCGGCACCAGCCGTTCCGGTATCACCATGACCGCTGCCCGTTTCCTGGGCTATACAAGGGTCGAGGCCGCGCGCTTTTCCTTCCTGCTGTCGATACCCGCCGTCGCCGGTGCCGGTGTGCTGATCATTCCTGATCTGATGGGTGCCAGCAGCGAGCTGCTCAAGGAAGCGTTGATCACCGGCGTGCTGACCTTCCTCGCTGCCTTGGCGACCATGACCTTTCTGATGCAATTTTTGCGCAAGGCTTCGATGATGGTCTTTGTCATCTACCGTGTCGCGATGGGTCTCGCGCTGCTCGCTTTTTTCTAGCCGGGTCTTTTCCGGTTCTGGCCTTTTAGGGGGTTCTAGCTAGCCTTGGCACGCGCGCCGAAGCGACCATGGGCGGTATATTTCTCCATCCAGCCGCTGGCGACCGCTGCGAGCGGTGTGGGTGCCACGCCGAAAGCGTCCAGACCCTTGGCCCCGGGCGCAACGACATTGTCCTTCTGCAGCATCTTATATTGATCCGATGTGATCGGGGAGGCGGGGAGCATCGCCAATATCCTGCTGGCAAAATCCGGAATGTCGACAAAGGTCCGATCGCGTCCGGTGAGCGCCGCGATGCGCCGGTTGAGATCGCCCATGCTGATCACTTCCGGACCGCCCAGCTCATAGATCTGGCCAGCATAAAGCTCCGGATGGCTTAGTGCCTGTGCCGCGACATCGGCAATATCGCCGACGAAGACCGGCTGGAATTTGGTGGCGCTGCCGATGACGGGCACGACCGGCAGCAATTCGATCATCGCGGCAAAGCGATTGATGAATTCATCCTCGCGGCCAAAAACGATCGACGGCCGCAAGATGATTGCATCGGGAAAGGCTTTCAGAACCGCTTGTTCGCCATCGCCCTTGCTCCGGCCATAGCGAGACTCAGAGGCGCTGTCGGCGCCAATCGCCGACAGGTGCAGCAAGCTCCGGCATCCTGCCTTGGCCGCTGCCTCGGCGACATTGCGCGCGCCTTCGACATGGACGGCTTCGAAATTGCCATTGAGGATGCCGACCAGATTAATCACCCCGTCACAACCATGGACCGCGCGGGCGACGCTGTCGGCCTTGGTCACATCGGCGCTGACAAATTGCGTCTGGCCAAGATTGCCGAGCGGTTTGATATGCATGGCATTCCTGATGTTGCGTTCGGCAATGCGCAGGCGCGCGCCGCGCTCCAGCAGGGCCTGTGCGATATAGCGGCCGAGAAAACCGCCGCCGCCAAATATGCAAATCAATTGTCCGTCGAGATCCATGTCCATCTTCCACTCGTGCCTTGGTTTGTCATTTGCCTCTGCCTCAGCCGAGCGAGTGAAGCAACAGCCGATTCTGTGCTCGGCCCAGCATATTTTCGGCCGCCTCGCTGCGGTTCGACGTCCGCTGCGCAGCGGCAGCCCGTGGCGACGCGCTTTTTGCTGATATGAATCATTGACAGCAGAACCACCAAGCGGCTAATCGCCCGCCTCTATCAAGCGGCCCCGACACGAGTGCCGCTTGCATGGGCCCAGATGGCGGAATTGGTAGACGCGCTAGCTTCAGGTGCTAGTATTCGCAAGGATGTGGAGGTTCGAGTCCTCTTCTGGGCACCATTTGACTGTTTCTCATGCCCCCTCGTCCGAAAAGGACCAGGCTTTAGCCCGCTCGTTCGCCTCCGCCCTCGTCAGGCGTAATAGGCTACGCTCTGCATCGCGGTCGCTATCAGTTCGCGGCGGCTGTTCCAGATGCTCATATATTGGCTGCTCGCACCATGATCCGCATGGTGGGTGTGGGAATCGATCAGCCACCAGCCGTCGTCGGTCGCCAGTTGCTCGGCGATGACGTTGATCTGCCAGTTCATCGAACTGACCATTGCATTCTGGTCGAGCAATCCCATGACCGAAGGCGGCAGGCTGTCGCACATGCAGATTATTTCAGCCATTGGGTCAAGTCCGGTGCGCTGCTTCAGTCGGATCCATCGGGTAAGGCGATTGGTCTTGATGCTCGTGTCGATGCGCTTGCCGACATATTCCATGTTCGAGGTGAAATATTGCGGCGGGCCACTGTGCAGGTCTTCGTTGCCGGGGAGCGGCGGAAAACCAGGCTCGATAATGTCTGATGCTTTGACTTCACTGGCACGGGGCGCAGCGAAAATGAAAGTGCAGTGCAGCCCGAGACCCTTGTCGCCAAAAATCTCCGACTGGACAAATGCGGTGCTCTTGCCGCGACGCAGCATGGCGGTCTCGGCCGTCAATGTCCCGAATAGCGGACCGGTAAAGGCAATCTGGGCCGATCGTAGGGGTGGCAGGTCATCTTCGATGTGGCTAGCGGCCTGATAGGCCAGCGCGCCAGACAGTCCGCCGAAGGCAGTCCGGCCCTGCGTCCAGCTTTGGGGCAAGGCGACGGAATGGTCCGGTCCGCCGGGGCCGCATTGATCAAGCAGTTGGGCAAGGGCGACAGGCTGAAGTTGTTTATCGGTCATTGCTTCCGCTTATCGGGCTAATCGGCTGAAATCCAGAGGTAAGTTTGCCGATGACATTTACAAAAGAAAGGATTTGATTTATGGCTTTGCTATATTTTCAATCTCTTAATGGAAGATATTGTGATGAGCTATACCAACACCCTGACCCGCGCCGACCTTGCCGATACGATGAACCGTCAGGTGGGCCTGTCGCGTGCCGATAGTGCTGTCATGGTGGAATCGATTCTGGACCATATGCTCGAAGCACTGGTTGTCGGCGAAAATGTGAAGATTTCGGGATTCGGAACTTTTGTTTTGCGCGACAAGGGAGAACGTACTGGCCGTAATCCGAAGACCGGGGTCGAAGTGCCGATTGCACCGCGCCGGGTATTGACCTTCCGTGCCAGCCAAACGATGCGTGACAGGATTATCGCCGCAGGTTAATGGACCCGGCGAACCGGGGGAGTAGAGTATGACCAAGGAACAAGGGGCTTTCCGGACTATCGGAGAGCTGTCCAAAGAGCTGAGCATCAAACCCCATATATTGCGTTATTGGGAAGACCAGTTCGCGGTGCTGACCCCGCTCAAGCGAGCGGGAGCCCGGCGTCATTATCGCCCTGATGACGTGGAGACCGTCAAGACGATCAATCGGCTGCTCAACGAAGAAGGCTATACGATCAAGGGGGCCAGAAAATTTCTGGCCTCGCGGCGCAGAGGCCCGGAAATGGTCGAAAATGCACCACAATTGACCGCTGCGCCACTACCATCGGCGGCAAATCTCCAACAGGATGGCGGGGCGATTTTGGCGGATCTGAAATTGATCCGCGACCGGCTATCGCATGCGCTGAGCGAAGCTTGATCTTATGCAATCGGCGCTAAAAACAGCCAGGATTACAGAGCAATAATCATATATAATGTTCACGGTTACGCCTATTAGCGGGTGGTATCGGGGGCAAGTAGCTTCCTGATCATGCGACAAGCCCAAGCGTTGCCTTTGGCCGGTTTTTTTCCGGACCAAACAGGCCTGGAGGTTCAGGGTGAATGATTTTGTGATAACACCAAGCCTTTCGAATGCTGTGCGGGTTTACGCTCGGATTGGTCTGCTCAGCTTTGGCGGTCCCGCGGGGCAAATCGCATTGATGCACCGCGAACTGGTCGAAGAGCGACATTGGATTACCGAAGAGCAATATCTTCACGCGCTCAATTTCTGTCACCTGCTGCCCGGGCCAGAAGCGCAGCAACTCGCGACATGGATCGGTTGGCGGCTTCATGGTGTCAAAGGCGGTCTTGCCGCTGGCATATTGTTCATTCTACCCAGCGCACTGATCATGCTCACGCTCTCAATGCTCTATGGTTTTGCTTCCGATCTGGTCTGGTTCGAGGCGCTATTTCTAGGGATCAAGGCGGCAGTTTTTGCAATCGTCATACAGGCTTTGTTCCGGATTGCAGGCCGTGCCCTCGACACAAATTTCAAAAGAGCTTTGGCGATTGGCGCCTTTTGCGCGCTGTTCCTGTTCAACCTGCCCTTTCCTCTGGTCGTCCTGGGGGCCGGTGCGCTCGGTATTCTTCTGGCTGCCGCGCGTCCGCAATGGCTAGCCATTGAAACGGGCAGCGGTGAAATCAGCGATGCCTCACCCCGACCACGGCATGAGACGGTCCGAGCAATCCTCATCTGGGGGACCGTCTGGGCTGCACCCCTGCTGCTTATATTTATTGCCTTGGGACCGGACCATGTTCTGTGGAAAATAGGCCTGTTCTTTTCCCAACTGGCCGTGGTCACTTTTGGCGGTGCTTATGCAGTGCTCGCCTATATGGCGCAGGAAGCGGTGAACGGCTTTGGCTGGTTACAGCCGGGAGAAATGGCGGACGGTCTGGGGTTGGCTGAGACGACGCCGGGGCCGCTGATCATGGTCACGCAGTTCGTCGGCTATCTGGCTGCCTTCAGAGCGCCTGAACCGTTCTCGCCGGTCGTGAGCGGTATAATCGGCGCTGTCGTCACGACATGGGTCACATTTGCCCCCTGCTTCTTGTGGATATTTGCATTGGCACCGTGGATCGAGCGATTGCAGAATGTCAAATGGCTGAAAAGCGGACTGGCGGCGATCACTGCTGCGGTGGTTGGCGTTATCGCCAATCTGACGCTATGGTTTGCGCTGCATGTACTGTTTAAAAAAATGGGGCGAGTAACGATCGGCCCGGCGGATTTCGATTTGCCCGTTTGGATCAGTCTGGACTGGCGCGCAGCGATGCTTACGCTCGCCGCAATATTGCTGATTTTCTACTTGCGCTTGAACCTGCTGAAAACGCTTGGTGTGCTTGCCATAGCCGGACTGGCCATTGGCCGGATATGACAGGAAGACTGTTCATGATCCGCGAGCGCCCGTCAAACTGCCATCGCGAAAATAGAGCTGTCCGCTAATCGTAATTTGGTCCGAGTTCGGGGTCGAGGTCGCGCGGCCTGGTGAAGCGGTCCAGCGTGCCGCATTTTTCGGTTATATCAGTCCAATTATCGATCGCCAGAGTCAGTTCGGCCAGCGTCGCAGTCGGGTATTTTGTTTCCACTTCATCACGAGCGGGAGAGCTGCCGTCATCGGGGACGAGATCAAAGATCAGATCTTCCAGTCCGGGATTATGACCGACCATCAGGACATGGTCCGCTTCCGCATTGGCGCCGCGCAATACATCGAGCAGAGTGACCGAAGAGGCGAGGTAGATTTTACGGTCCCACGTCGGCTCCATCGCCAGACCACTGGCTTCTTCGACATTCTCGAGCGTCTCGATCACCCGCACGGCGGGGGAGGCAAGAATCTGATCGAAAGTCAGTCCGTTGCGCTGGATGAAGCGGCCCATCACCGCCGCGGCGCGCTTGCCTTTTTTATTGAGCGGCCGGTCAAAATCGCGGTCAACCGGATCGTCCCAGCTGGATTTCGCGTGGCGCAGGAGTGTGAGTTTTTTCATTGCTGATTGTCATGCATCAAACTTGTTGCAGTTGGAAGACCGGATTGTGCCATTTCTGATTTTGCCTTGCGGATCTCTGTCAGCGCCTGTTCAAGCGGCATGCGTTCGATCGGTGTCCCTTCAGGAAAGGCGGATAACAGGCGCGAGGGGAAGGCGGACGAGAGAATGACAAAATGGCCATGGTCATCGGCGCGACGGATGATCCGGCCAAAGGCCTGTGCTAGCCGCGCACGAATGATCCGGTCGTCATAGGCGCTACCGCCTCCTGCTAGCCGTCTGGCGCGGTGAAGAATATCGGGGCGTGGCCAGGGGACGGATTCCATCACCACAAGCCGCAGGCTCTGGCCGGGGACATCGACGCCGTCACGCAGAGCATCTGTGCCGAGTAGGCTGGCCTTGGGATCGTCGCGGAAAATATCGACCAATGTGCCTGTATCGATTGGATCGACATGCTGGGCGTAGATCGGCAGCCCGCTTTGCGCCATTCGGTCAGCGATCCGGGCATAGACGGTCCGCAGGCGCCGGATTGCGGTAAACAGGCCTAGCGTTCCGCCGCCGGATGCTTCGATCAATTGGCCATAGGCGCCCGCCAGTCCAGCCATATCGCCCCGTTTCACATCGGTGACGATGATCACCTTCGCCTGATTGGGATAATCGAACGGGCTGGCAACCTCGAATTCCTGCGGGGCTTGCTCGAGATGCACAGCACCGCTTCGAGCCCGGGCGGTATCCCAGCCGCCTCCACCTTTCAGCGTCGCCGAGGTAATCATCACCCCATGGGCCGGTTTGGTAACAACCTCGGTAACCGGGATCGTGGGGTCGAGCCAATGGCGGCAAATCCCCACATCATATTCGCGGCCTTCATAGCGGTCGATCATCAGCCAGTCGACGAAATCGGGATCGGCTGGACCGCCAATGCGCGACAATAATGAGAGCCAGCCCGACAGGGTATCGCGCCGCCAGCCGAGACTGGACAAGGCGCCTTCCATCCGCGCCCGGGCTGGCGCGTCCATCCAGTCAGGGCCTTCCTCGATCAGATGTTCGATCCGCTGCCCGAGACGTACGAGCGGTTTGAGCAGCGCATCCATCGCTGTTGCGGCATTGGCGACGGCATCGATCATCGGACCCTTGATGTCGGTCAGCTCGGTTTCCAGACTATAGCCGGCGTCGGCGCTCTGGCTTTCATCGCGGGCGAAGACCATCGCGCGGACCTCGTGGAGCAGCGCCTCAATCGGGCCAGAGGGTTCGCCTTCGCCGATTCGCTGGAGCCAGCCGTCACCGGGCATCGCCTCGGCTGCAACACGAGCGCTTTCGATCGCGCGGCCACCTTCTTCGTCATAAGAAGCGAGATCGGCGAGGCGCGCGGCGAGGCCGCGACGGCGTCCACGGTTTTTCGTTTCCGGCCCGATCACCCAGCGCCGGATCTCTATTGTTTCCTGCCCGGAAAGACGAGCGGCAAACATCGAATCAGCGGCATCGAACAGATGATGGCCTTCGTCAAAAATCAGTCTTGTTGGCCGGTTCTGCTGTTCGCGCCCTCGGGCAGCATTGACCATGACCAAAGCGTGATTGGCGATGACAATATCGGCTTGCTGGCTGGCGCGCGCGGCCTTTTCGATGAAGCATTTGCGGTAATGCGGGCAGCCGGCATAGACGCATTCGCCGCGGCGGTCGGTCAGCGCTGTGGCACCATTGCGGCGGAACAGGGTGGTCAGCCATCCGGGCAGATCGCCGCCAACCATGTCGCCATCCTTGCTATAGGCAGCCCAGCGCGCAACCAGATGGGCAAGTATCGCTGCACGACCAGCAAAACCGCCCTGGAGCGCGTCTTCCAGATTGAGCAGGCAGAGATAATTTTCCCGTCCCTTGCGCACGACGACTTTCTTCCGAAACGTTTCTTCGTCCGGATAGATGCGCCGGGTCTCCCGGTCGAGCTGCCGTTGCAGAGCCTTGGTGAAGGTCGATATCCACACCGCACCGCCGGCCTTGCGCGACCAAAGGGAAGCAGGCGCCAGATAACCAAGCGTCTTGCCAATCCCCGTGCCCGCTTCTGCCAGCAACATATTGGGCGCACCCTTGACCCTGCGCGGATTGAATATCTGGGTCACTGCTGCGGCATAGCTTTTCTGCCCCTTGCGATCCTCGGCACCCTCGCCGGTCAGGGCATCAAGCGTGGAGAGTGTCTCGTCCTTGTCCATGGTGATGGATTGGGGCGCTGGACGCGGGGGCTCTTCCTCCCATTCATCCAGCTTGGAAAAAAGCCAGCGTTCGGCCTGGACCGGCTTTTCCAATTTGCGTCCCACATCCTGCGCCCAGGGCCAGCGCAGCCGGTAGAGCGCTTGCGCGCTGCTCCACGCACCTTCCCTCTCTTTCCAGTAAGGCGCTGCCAATCCTTCTAGCAACAGGCTCGCGGCTTGTCGGTAGAGAGCCGCAATATCGGCCTCCTGCTCTGGCGGAGTCAGACCGAGCGTCTTGGCGAGGCCCGCCGGTGTCGGGACAATGAATTGCGCCGGATGGATGAAGGCGAACAGCTCCAGCAAATCGAGCCCCGACAGATCGGGATAGCCTAGCCTTTGTCCCAAAAGCGGCGCGTTGAGCAGTATATGCGGCGTTTCCGCAACCCGGCCGATCGCCTCGCCTTTGCCGATCGCACGGGTTTCGCCATCGCTCGAGCAAATCCAGATGCCGCTGTGGCTGGCATGAAGCGCGGGATAGGAGAGCGGCTTGGTCATTTATCCAGCGACAACAGACACGCCAGCGAACCATGGATGGAGGAACATCAGAATGGCATATAATATGGCAGTGATGAGCAGGCTCAAAAGTTCGCGGCCAGCGGTTGCGATCTTGACTGGCTTCACCCAGGCTCCTTCGTTGCGTGATATGGTGATGATCGATATCAGTGCCCAGAGTCCGAGGCCGCCGAACAGCAAGAGCGACTTGTTGTCACCATTGGCGAGCAGATGGCCGACTGCCCAGACCAGAACACCGGTCAGCATCGGATGCCGTATCCACTGCCTTATCCGTGAGGCCCCCTGCGCCGCACCGATCAGCAGGATCGCGACAAACATCAGCGCCATATTGGCATGGCGACCCCATGCGGGCGGATCATAGACAAACTCCGCCGGGACCGAGCGCCAGCCGAAGATCATCAAGGCTAGCGAAGCCAGCAACAACAGGGCGACCAGGCCCTTGTGCGGCCCCTCGCCGATGGCACCCTGGATCGAGGCGCGCAGTCCCGGCGTCACCGATTTCATCAAATGTACCAGGCTCCACAGCAGAACCCCTGTAATCAGCATTCCCATGTTCAATCTCCCGCTTTTGTTGCGTTCTACCTTGCCATATAGGCTAAGGCTACTATTTGCGCAGCATTGACTGAGAAGGACAAATTGTGACCGATTATCGTGAAGCAGCAGAAAATTCCAAAGCGTGGCCGTTCGAGGAAGCCCGCAAGCTGCTCAAACGCTATCGCGGCGAGCGCGGCGCCCCGGCACCGAAACCGGGTGGCGAACCGATGCTGTTTGAAACCGGCTATGGTCCCTCGGGCCTGCCGCATATCGGTACGTTCAACGAAGTCTTGCGCACGACCATGGTCCGCCATGCCTATGAAACACTGACCGGCAATCCGACCCGATTGATTGCGTTTAGCGATGATATGGACGGCTTTCGCAAGGTGCCGACCAATGTTCCCAATCAGGATATGCTCGCCGAGCATCTCCACAAGCCGCTGACCCAGGTTCCCGACCCGTTCGAGAAGTTCGAGAGTTTTGCCGCGCATAACAATGCGATGCTGCGCGATTTTCTTGATCAATTCGGTTTTGACTATGAATTCATCTCCTCGACCGAGCAATATCAGAGTGGCGCGTTTGACGAGACGCTGAAGCTTGTCCTCGCCCGCAACCAGCAGATACTGGACATCATGCTGCCGACCCTAGGCAAGGAGCGGCAGGCGACTTACTCGCCGATCCTGCCGATCAGCCCAAAAACAGGTCATGTGTTGCAGGTGCCTGTGGAGATCGTCGATGCCGATGCCGGGATCGTGCGGTTCGAGGATGACGGCGAGATGATCGAGCATAATGCTTTGACTGGCGGCGCCAAGCTGCAGTGGAAGGTCGACTGGGCGATGCGCTGGACCGCACTGGGTGTCGACTATGAAATGTACGGCAAGGATCTGACCGACAGCGGTGTGCAGTCAGGCAAGATCGCCAAGGTGCTCGGCGCGCGCAAACCCGAAGGCCTGATCTACGAGATGTTCCTCGATGAAAAGGGCGAGAAGATTTCCAAGTCGAAGGGCAATGGTCTCAGCCTCGACGAATGGCTGCGCTATGGCTCCGAAAACAGCCTGGCTTTCTATATTTTTCGCGAGCCCAAATCGGCCAAGCAATTGCATCTGGGCGTCATTCCCAAGGCGGTTGACGAATATTTCCAGTCTCGCGCCCTATGGCATGAGCAGACCCCGGAAAAGAGGCTCGGCAATGCGGTGCATCATGTCCACAATGGCGATGTACCGAAAGATACGATCCCGGTAACCTTCGGTCTGTTGCTCAACCTCGTTGGGGTGATGGGCGATGCCGATCGCGAGCAGATCTGGGGCTATTTGCGTCAATATGCGCCGGACGCGACGCCGGAACGCTATCCCGATCTCGATGAACTGATCGGCAATGCCATGGCCTATCACAAGGACTTCATCGCTCCGACGCTGCACCGGCGCAAGCCGGAAGGCGTGGAAGTGGCAGCGCTGGAGCGGCTCGACCAGGAACTCGCTGGACTGGCAGAACATGCTGCGGCCGAGGATATCCAGACGATCGTCTATACCATCGGCAAGGAAGGCGGCTTCGATAATCTGCGCGACTGGTTCAAGGCGCTTTACGAGACACTGCTCGGCTCGTCGCAGGGCCCGCGAATGGGCAGCTTCATCGCCCTATATGGTGTGCAGAATAGCCGCAAGCTGATCGCGCAGGCGCTAGCTTTGTAATGATCGATATTTTCACCACCGGCGGCACGATCGACAAGGTCTATTTCGATGCCTTGTCGGAATATCATATCGGTCCGACGCCCTTGCCCGATATATTGGCCGAGAATAACGTCCACGTCCCGCACCGGGTGACGCAGCTGATGCGCAAGGACAGTCTGGATCTGACCGATGCAGACCGGGCGGCGATCCATGATGCAGTCGCGGCCAGCGATGCGGACAAGATACTGGTGACCCATGGCACCGACACGATGGTGGATACGGCGCGGGTGCTTTCCGATATTGCCGGCAAGACCATTGTTATAACCGGAGCAATGCAGCCGGCGACGTTGCGGATCAGCGATGCCGAGTTCAACATCGGCTTTGCCCTTGCCGCGACGCAGACGCTGCCGCCCGGCGTCTATATCGCGATGAACGGCGAGATTTTCGACCCTGCGACAACGCGCAAGGATCGCTCGGCCCATAGATTCATAAGTGAATAGGATCAGTTTCAGCATATAGTTCAGGCAAGGGGGAGTTTGAGATGGCAAAGCGTACGGTCGAGCAACTCAGCGAGCAACTGCTGAACAAGCCGCTGGCGGCGCTGTCTCCCGAAGAACGAGGCGTATTGGAAGCGATCGTGTCGCGGGAGATTGTTGCCGATGACGCTGGCATTTTGGCGGACGAGCAGACCAGCTTCGGTGAACGTCTGTCGGACCGGGTCGCTGCCGTTGGTGGTTCCTGGGGTTTCATCATTGCCTTTGCCGTCGTCCTGTTTGGCTGGATGCTGCTGAACTCGGAAGTGCTGACTCGGTTCAACGCCGCCTTTGATCCCTATCCCTTCATCTTCCTCAACCTGCTGCTGTCGACGCTGGCCGCTATTCAGGCGCCAATCATCATGATGAGCCAGAATCGCGCCTCCAACAAGGACCGGATTGCGGCTGCGCATGATTATGAGGTCAACCTGCGGGCAGAAATTGACATCATTCGCCTGCACGAAAAAATCGATCTGCTGATGCTCGAAAAGATCACCAAGCTGGAGGCCGATCTCGGCGAGATCAAGGCAGCGGTGCTACCGGCGGGCTGATCTGTTCGCCGGCTGGCCTAGGCCGTAACCGGCCGGGTTACCGTCCGCAAGACCTCTGTATAGCTGTTCGCGATCGTCATCCGCGGGCCATAGCCCTTGGCAATAAGCAGGTTGTGTGCTTCGGGCAGATTATAGCAGGGCACGCCCATGAACAGATGATGCTCGCTGTGAAAATTGACCCAGTAGGGCGCCAGCGTCATCCGCATCAGCATATTGGCCTTTGTGGTGCGGGCATGGCTGAACGGGTCATCGCCGCCGGTGGTGGTGCAGGCATGTTCGGCGATATTGCGGATCCGCAGGATCAGCTGGAAAGTGGTCGCCAGCGCGACCAGCCAGATCAGGAAGGGAATGATGCCGAGCGTCGCCAGGCTGACCAGCAGCACCGCCAGCTGGATCAGCAGGAAGCGGCCCACCGTCCGCGTCGTCCGTTTGGCGCCGTCGAGATCGACGACCGGAGCGGCCACGCCAGCCGCGCCGTTGCGGTTCATCGGAGTACCCGCCGATGTGTCGCGCTTGGCCGCTGGGGCGGTGTCACTTGTGCCAGACAGCATGGCTTTGAGGCCGAGCCACGCGACCGCGAACTGGTTGCCGCGCTGCTTGAAAAATGTCTGTCCGGTAAGATCACGGATGACCTTGCGCTTCATGCTGGCGGGCGTGGTCGGGAAAGCCGCAGACAGACCAAGATCGGGATCTTCACTCTGCTGGGTGTAGCGGTGATGGGTCAGATGATAGGCGCGATAGCTATGCAGATCGCTGCCGGTTGCTGACCCGGTCAGCCACTGGCCAACGAAATTGTTGATCTTGCGCTTGGGGTGGAGCAGGCCGTGTGCGCCTTCGTGCATCAGGATCGACAGGCCCAGTTGCCGCCCGCCGACCAGCACAAGTGCCAGCGGCGTCGCGGCCAGCCCAGCCACCCAGTGCCATTGCCAGAGCAGCGCTGTGCCACCGGTGACCAGTGCCACCATCAGCCAGGCGTGGAGCGATAGCCACAGGCCATGCCAGCGCGACACACTGGTCAGCGCCTTCCACTCCTCGCGGGCGAAAATCTCATTGGGTTTGGCAGCTTTTACGGCGGGCATGATGCGATCCTTTTCTCCCTCTAATATAGCTGTTTTCTGCGGATTTTACAAATGTTGGGGATGCCGTAGCGTTATCGCGGATTGGCCTCGATTCGTTCGTCTTGTGCCTGTCGAAGGATGATATTGCGCAAGTCCGCCCTTCGATAGGCTCAGGCCGAACGGGATTTCCTTCAAGCCAGTGCCTCGGCCAGCCGGACCATGAAATCCGCGCCACGCTCAAACTGCTCGACCGCTAGATATTCATTCGGCTGATGCGCCTGTTCGATCGATCCGGGACCGCAGATCACCGTGGCAAATCCCGCCTGCTGAAACTGTCCGGCCTCGGCGGCATAAGAGACTACCCCGGACGGGCCATTGTCGCCGGTGAGGCGGCGGACAAAATCTTCGGCCTCTCGGGAACCGCTTGGCGCCATCGGCGGCGCGTTGGACATACGGGTGATAGTGACTCCTGCTTCGGGGAAAGCCTGTTTCATCTCGTTATCTAGCGCGGCAATCTTCGCCTTGAACGGTGCAAGCACCGCTTCGGGGTCGACATCGGGCGGGCAGCGCAGATCGAAGACAAATTGCGCGCGCCGCGCCAGAATATTGGGCGCGGTGCCGCCTGCCATCTTGCCGATGGTCAGCGTCGCATGGGGCGGGATGAAGGGAGAGGCGGGATCGGCATTCTCCCACAGGCCGCGCGACAGTTCCGCCAGATCATGCATCAGCTCTACCGCCACCATATTGGCGGACAGGCCGAGATGGGTTAGGCTGCTATGCGCTTCGTGTCCGAGGACCTCGACTTCGTGGACGGTGATCCCCTTGTGCCCGGTGATGACCTTCATCATCGTCGGCTCGCCGATAATCGCCAGTGCCGGTTTGGGCAGCTTCGCCGCCATCTCCTCGATCATCGCCGGCGCGCCGAGGCAGCCGATTTCTTCGTCATAGCTGAATGCCAGATGGACTGGCTTCGCCCCGTTTTTGAACAAGGGCACGGCGGCCAGAGCCAGCGCGATAAACCCCTTCATATCGCACGTCCCGCGCCCGTGCAGCAGGCCGTTGCGCTCGTCCACGGTCCACGGATCGCTTTGCCAGTCCTGACCGTCGACCGGCACAACATCGCTATGACCGGACAGGATGATCCCGCCTTCGCACATCGCGCCGACGGTGGCGTAGAGATTGGCCTTGGAGGCGTCTTCATTGACGACGCGGGTCGATGCGACGCCATGCTCGCCGAGATAGGCTTCGACCCATGCGATCAGCTCGAGATTGCTGTTTCGCGAGGTGGTATCAAAGCCGATCAGCGTCGTGAGAATATCGCGGGCGGCGGGGACAAGGGCGTTGGTCATGGGGCTCCGAACTTTACAAACTTTACAGTGTTAAAAGAAAAAAGCGGACTAGCCCAAAATTGGCCAAAATTGGAGGGTTTTGGATGATGGTTTGGGATCGGCCATGTGGGACGAAAGAGGTGGCTCGGTTTGTCTGAACATTGATTGGCAATAGATAAGTGG
>TARA_R110000824_G_scaffold106188_3_pt1 | contig 17404 bp, 23 predicted proteins | sample TARA_R110000824 | Tara Oceans TARA_R110000824 (sample SAMEA4397747) | marine metagenome | biome: Polar Biome; feature: [MES] marine water layer (ENVO:01000295) within the mesopelagic zone...; material: water (ENVO:00002006), including particulate matter (ENVO:01000060) such...
CTGAATACCGTTGACATATATAGCGGCTTTTCTGTTGCTATCGATCTCAATTTTAAGATGATATTGAGTATCTGCAGCTACCGTAATTGGCAAGGCGCTGATATAATCAGTATCGCCAATACTATGCACAAAGTGCAATAAAGTGAAATCTGTAAAGGCTTCACTATTAGTGGCGTCTGTTTGGAACTTGAAAAAAGCCTGATCAGCATCAGTAACAATCAACTGATCGTTAGTTAGTTTCAAACCCTGCCAAAGTTTGATATCAGCAATGGACGCTGCCGTAGTAACGGTACATTCCCAAACAACTGAATTTTCAGTACCCCAAGGAACAGTCTGCCAAGCTGATTGGTTGGTATCCAAATGGGGAGCAATGATGGCCTGATTTTGATCAGTTCCGGCAGTAGTAATAATAATACCGGCCCGTGTAGTGTCATACGTACACAAGGCCGTCGTCATACTTGTACCAAGAACTTCGAAGTCTCGACTGGCAATAGCTCGGGCAATAATGATGGCGTCATTGGCCGCTGCCGTTGCATCAGCATCAGTAAGTGGGGCTGAAGCCACCGCATTTAGCGCAGGACGTTGCTTCCAGTACTCCTCAAGATAATACCGTCTCACATCCTTATTTGCAGAAGAATGTACAGAAGAATCAGTTGTAATGCCCGTGCTGGAATTCTTGTTGGCTATAGCAAAGCCGTTTTCCGAACGAACGGGGCCAGAAAAAGTGGTGTTAGCCATATGGCTACCTCCTTACAAAGGGTTTGCCCTAGAGTCTTCGTAAGCGTCCGCTGGGTCGGTCGCTAGGGCTTTCAATCCCAGAAGTAATAGGGGAGAAGTTTCCTCCTCCCCTATTTTTTCACCTATGCTCCAGGCGAGCCGTAAATTCCACGCCAGTCGGACCAACCAAAGCTGTACCGTTCGCGCGCTTTATACCTAACATTTCCGGTATCGAAGTCACCTTCCATATTAGTGCGAAGAGGCGCACGTTGGAACATCTTAAGGCCGTTCGGGGCGTCCGTCTTAATAAACCAAGCATCCGTATCTGTAAGGAAGTGGTTAACGGCATAGCCTTCGGGCAGCATTCCCATGCTGCGCATTGCATTAATGTCGTTATCCGCTGTCCCTACGCGATAGGGAGTAGCCAAAAGACGTTCTGCCACAAACTGGAGTTGTGGTGGAACTACCAGCTTACGACCCATGACCGCAGTTTTAAGACCACGTTCGTCCTTAAACTGAGTTGCAATATCAATCAACCCGTTTTCAAGACTAGTCTCGTTCAAATCGGCTGCGGTTGAGGGCTCATTACGAAGGCTTCCCGCACTAACCGTTGGATGGGCGGTATCCATAAGGGGTTGCCCATCGCCACCGGTATAGCTGCTTGAAAACCCATTGTTAAGGATATTAGCGCCCTTAACTTGTTTCGTATGGGCCATGCTACGTGCCAAAGCTTTCGTATACCGAGACGAAAGACGATCATAAAGATTATCCTCCACTGCTTCCTCGGTAATAGAAAAGGCTAGAGCAATAGTTTCGTGGGTGTACCGAGCAGTAAAGGTTTCCTGTGCTGTGTCGTAAACAACAGCGGAACCTTCAGCTTTTGCTTGTGCAGCCGCAAAACCAGAGAGCATCACCTCTTCTTCAAAGGCCCGGTCGGAATTTTCGGAATCGAAAATTTCGAGATGCTCGTTGTCGTAGCGATCGTATTCCAGGCCAAACAAGGCATTTAGTCCTGGCTCTAGCTCCTTAACTAGTTGAGCGCGACTTATAGCCATTTTTCAGCCCTCCTACGTGCCAGTAGCCGTCTTGTAAGCATGCTCGTTAAAGATCACATACCAATTAGAGTTTGCTGAAGCAGCATCACTATTGTCAGGATCTTTACTTATACCTACAAGACGCATCTGAGCGGTTCCTGAACCGGTAACGGTCCCTGAAAGTTCAGTCGTCGACTGACCAGTAATGGTACTGCCAGTTACACCGGCTGTATCAAGATTACCGCCAATTGCTGTTTTTGCAATAGTGCCAGCCGTCTGAGCTTCAAAGGTCATATCCGGATCATCAAACACAAAGGCAACAATATCCGAAGCAGACACGCTACCGGCATAATAGTTGCTCCATGTGGGTTTCTTCGAAGTTGGGTCCGTATAAAAACAACCATTAAATACGCCAACGGTATCAACAGCCGTAGCCGTACCAATGATAACCGATCCACTAGTGGCCATAATAACCAAAGAACCTTGATAGATCGGTCCCGTGGCTCCAGACGCAATAGTGTATTCGTTGGTTGCGTTGTTAAACGGCATACTTCCCAACTGACGAACGGGCCTAAGCCCGAAAGCTGCATCAATATTTGCCATGATGCTTCTTGCTCCTTATCAGTTTAAAGTTTCCAAAATTTCAGCATGCGTCCAGCTTCCTTAAGACCGGCCATTGCCAAAAGTGACTTGTGAATGCCTATCCTTACTTATTGGCATTGATGGATGTTGTTCCCTCATCAGATCGTTATCAACTGCTTCCATCTGAGAACGAGCCTCATTAGAGAAGTATTCTTCGCGGCTATTCGCGAGTTCTTCTGGAACTCGGGCCAGCAATAAGCCCCCCACACCAATAACTCCAGCATGCTTGCCGTCGTCTACAGTGGGGGAATTCCAACCGGGATATTCATCAGCACGAACTAATTCATAACCATTGTTTAGTCGGCCAACAACATTTTTCCGGTCTTCTTGCCCTACAAATTCAGCCCGTATCCACCTATGGCGATAACCATTGGGAGGCGGAGGAGCGTCTAAAGCGGAAGGCGGAACATACTGCTTCGGGCTTTCCTTCTTTGCACGAACCTGCTCGTTTCGTGAAGTTTTATCAACCATCAATTTACCTCCTTACACCTAATGTGTAAGTCTAAGTTTTTGCACTGCGTAGTCTTTTTCAGAAACACCCAGTCGCTTAGCGATATCGCGCTCGCTACTGGTAAGGCGTACGGATTTAGGGCGCCCAGAATTCGGCTTCCTCGTAGCGGAAGCTACCGACTGAGCGGGTCGAGGGTCAACGCTTTGACCGTTGTACTTATGAGGAAAGGCTTCCTTCATCCTACGATCAATTTCTACATAGTAATCGTCTTCAGTACCTGAGTATCCATCCCGTTCTGTTAACGTTCTATGAAAACCAAGGGCCGAATACGTCATGGCTTCATCATCTCCAAACCATGTATTATCTTCAGCCCATTGCTTTGCTTTAGGATGAATTTGCGCAACAAGGTCAGGTTCCTTAGGTTTTTGTTCAGAAGGTTGTACTTCTTTAGGTTTATTTGCTTCGGCCTGTTGCTGTAATTGTTGAGCCCATGTAACTCGTTCTTTTTGAGCGCTCAATGCTGAAAGTTCAGTTTGAGCCTCCACCATTATATCAACATCCCCGGATTCATAAGCCTGCTTATATTTAGACTGAACTTCCGTAATCTGGCTATCTATACGAGTAGTAAATTCGCTACGGTAGCCTTTATCCAGGTTGGTTATACGATTCTGAAGAGTTTGATTTTCAGTTTGAAGTCCTCGCGCAAAATCTAAAGCGGCCTGTTCCCGGCGCTCCGATTCACGATACTTCCCAGTAAGCTTATCAATGCGCTTTTTAACCTTACCGCTATATTCCTCTAATTCTTCTTCTGAGGACGAAACAGAGACTTCAGCTTGTTCAGAAGTTTCTGGTGTACCTTCTTGACTTTCAGGAGAATCCTTTTCATCTAAAACTACCTCTACAGAATCCTCAATAGGGTCTGAGTTCTCGAGTACTGAAGTAGAGCTCATTTCTTGCTCATCCTTTAAACTTGCGCAATGTCGTCAGGGTCCAAAATCGAAGCTAAAATTTCATCGTCATTTAAAAGCCTCAATTCTGCTCCTTCGATCCTAAATCGACTTCCTGCGTAACGACCTATTAACACCCAATCGCCGGTTTTACAATAAGGTTTTGAAAATTTATCCTTATCGCTATACGCATCGGGGCCTATTTTTAATACGTAACAGACAACAGATGCAAGAGCTGCGCGGTCTCTTGTCTCATCAGGTAAGAAAATTCCACCCTCTGTTTTTACCCGACCCCGATAAGGCATTACAAGAATTCTATAGCCCGTTGGAGCAGGTAAGCGGTCTAAGGCACTTTGTTCAAGAAGAGTAGGATCTAACACCCTATTTTCAGAATTTATATAACTAGACAACAGCGAATCTTTTAATCCATCCTTTTTTAAATCAGCAACAGCAGCTTTAGTCATTATCACTTTCTCCACTCTTTTCTCTCAGTTTAATAACATAGCCTTCAATAAAGGTAAGGCCTCTCACCTCTCCAACTGCGGAACGGTAATCTTCTAAAGAAATAAAATTACCAGCCATCATACTTAGTTGTAGCTCTTCTAAACGTTCGCGAATTAAGCGTAAGACTTTATCCGAAATATAAAACTCGTCCATTACTGTTTTGTCTTATCTTGCTGCATCCTTTTTACAGCTATACGACTCCGCATTTCAGCAATGTCTTCTTGAGAATCTATTCTTTCACGAGCAACACTGGTCCGTTCTGAAGCTTCCCTTTCATCCAAGGAGTGCTTGTCAAGATGTTCTTGAGATTTACGATACATATCAGCTTCCTGAAGACGAAGTTCTTCTTTTCGTAATTCAACCAGCGGGTCTTCCTGCGTATCCGACCCTTCCATAAGTTCCGCAGTTATTTGAGCAATAACTTCAGATATACGCCCTTCAGCTTCACTTAGCAACTGCTGTTGATCCTGGGGGGATAATTGGTCCGTTCCTTGTGCCTGGGCTTGTTCAAGAATTGGACCCAACTCTTGTATTACAAGGCCTCTCGCCTTCATGCCGATATGCTGAGAAATATGACCAGTTAAACCGCCCACGACTACAGGAGCCGCCATAACTATAGGCGTTCGCATAAAGGCCATATGCGCGGCTATATGCGCGTCATGGTTTTGCTCCATGAACGCTTGAAGCGCCATCCCACTTAAAGAATTACGATTCTCTTCAGCAGGATCAGTAGGGGCCGGAACTGGCGGAGGTGGTAATACCACATCAACTTCTTTTACTCCTAGAGCATCGTACATACGATGATATGCTTCATACAGGTTGTGCATCTCAGGAGCAGCTTGCGCAAGTTGTAGTTGCGTCTGAGCCAACATAATTCGTTGACTACTGCTAAAAATATTAGGATCACTAACCGGAATAATATCAATGCGGTCATCAAAATCAGTAAGCTTTATATTTTGTTGCCCGCCAACAATTTCATACGGATATTCTTCAGGTAGATATTCGGTAAAGACTTTTGATAAAAGCCTAAATTCTAAACGCTGCGCATAATGAAGTCGCTTATGTATGCCCGACATAACCTTGGTGCCACGCTCAAGCAGCGCCATTGTTGTACCAACGGGCATTTCACGCGTAAGGCCAGAGTCCGCAATGGGTAAATCAGCAATTGCGCTAAATCGCCTACCCGATTCAATAATTAAACCAAGAAGCTGAAAAAGCGTTGCACTTGGTTCTTTATACGGCAAAGGTAGCAAAGAATCGCGCAGATTCCCACCAGGACTATCCACGTCGCGAAACTCACCAGGAGAAAGAGGCTCATCATCGTCACGTATGCGCATACCCCGAGCTTTGAAGCCAGCCGGGAGATTTGCCAATGTACCCGCATCGATCAACTGCCTTAAAACACTAGTTGCAGAACGACTTAACCCTCCAATCATATGGATCAAGCCAAAGCCGTAGAAGCCTAATCCAGGAAGAAATTTATAATGAACAAAGTATTGTTTTTTTCTTCGTAAAGAATCGGGTTGATTCCAATTACGCCTAATAGACAAAACATTTGAAGAGCCTTCATCTACCGTTACGATATAAGGAAGCTTTACACCTGTTTGTTCTCCATCCTGCGAGGCGTCTTCAAACCCAGGTAAGTCTAGGTCTACATGAAACTCCAATAGCAAATATTCTTTATTGTTCGAAGTGGGCTGTCCCCCTTGGAGCTCGTCTAATTTAGATTGTACATCACTGGTGGTCGACCCCGATTCCTCCGTAAGCGTTATGTCGCGATAAAAACCATTCACCTGTAATTTACGCAAATCATTTGTTTGCATATGTACAATGTGCGTAATACGTTCGGTGCTCATTAAATCAGTAGCCGTATACGGAATTATTAAATCTTCCGAAGTTACAAACTTACTGACAGCGCGCTGTAACGCTTCATCGTAGTATACTTTCTTAAATGCCGAACCAGACAATGGAAGATAAAAAAGCAGTTGATCCATATCCGGATCATATTCCTCCATTACTTCTGTAATCTGATAGTTCATAAACGATTTAACGCGTTGAGACTGGTCCTCTTTATCAGCCGTAATTGCGCCAACAATCTGAGTACGTACAGGGCCGCCTGAAGGTAAAAGTTCTTTGTACGCTTGTGCTTGAAACTGCGTAACGCTCTCCGCCAATAACGGATGCGTTATGCCAGTAGCCCCACGAAACGGCTGTTCACGTTCCTCGTACTTAAATCCTAAAAGATCTAATCCCGATATATAGGTCTGTTCCCATTCTTTGCGGCTATTTTTATCGTCCGAATATCCCGAAATTAATTCACCGGATAAACCGCTCAGGTCAGAGTTACTAAGCTCGTCGGCTAAATTGGCGTAAAAATCTGAAGACGGGTTCTGTGTTGACTGCGGCGCAAAATCAACAATCACGCCGCCATCGTCCTCCTCTATCAAGGAAACATCGTCTTCAGCGGCTTGGTCGGCAGGAATATCAATCAAAAGTTCTTGAGAATCCGGCTCGATTTCTGGAAAAGCTTCAGAAATTCCCGTAATTTTACGATCAACCGCCATTAATAATATTCCCTATCTCGTGCGTATGTGTTCCGGGGCATTATTTCAAGATCATCGGGGTGCGTTATAAAGCCCCCTTGACGAAATCGCAATAATGCCTGAACAGTACTGTCAACAAGATCATCATGTTCTCCGAAAGGAAACGCCGCGCATTCTTCTATTACTTCGTCGGCAAAACTTTTTTCCGGTGCCCACACCATACCGGATTCTACAATAGGCGCAACCGCATTTACACGAGTAACTTTATCGTTACCACGGGTGGGCGTGTAGTTGACTACTGGAATTCCCATTTGTCGCAATTCATATGTCAAAGGTAGACCACTGGCCTTAGCTTCTATGACAATCGTATCCGGCTTCCAATTCGTGTACTGATCATAAGCTACACGTTTTAATTCAGGGAATTCCCATCGGCCTTTTAAACTGTCCAATAAAATAATATTTTGGGTGGGGCCTTCATCAGGACTAAACACCCCCCACGTAGTTATAGCACTGTAATCAGCAGTCTCTTTTTTACTATAAGCCGTATCATAACTTTGAATAATATACGTTAATCCGGGTACGCGTTTATGTTCCCAACGTTTCCACCATTCACGTTTAATTAAACTGCCTTCTTCGGCAGTTGGGTTTTGCATCCATTGAGCATTCCATTTACCAATGCTCAAACTGGCCTTTATACCGCCTAATTCTTCCACTTTCCAATATTCGGGCCAAACCGATTTTTCATTCGGCAAAATAGCGGGAAATTCAATTACCTCCCACTGATCCGACATGGGGTCTTTCGCCTGTGCCTTGATTAATCGTCCGGTTAAATCTTTTATCGACCAACGCGTCATGACCAGAATGATGGCCGCTCCGGGCTGCAAGCGTTGCCGTGGCCCGGAGGTATACCATTCGTATACATTATCCATTGCAGTGGGGCTTAACGCATCCTGCTCACTGTGGGGGTCATCAATTATAAGCAAATCCGCACCACGGCCTGTGATGGCCCCGCCTACGCCCGCCGCATAATACTCGCCACCCTTATTAGTCTCCCATCTACCAGCAGCCTTAGTATCGGCTTTTAATTTAGTGTTTGGAAATACAGAAGCATATTCCGAACTATCCACAAGATTACGCATCTTGCGGCCAAAGCGCACGGCCAACTCACCCGTATGGGTGGTCTGGATAATCTTTAAATCTGGTTTTTGGCCAATCAGCCAAGCTGGAAACAAATAACTGGCAAATTCACTTTTAGTATGGCGCGGCGGCATATTGATAATAAGCCGTTTTAACGAACCCGCAGCAACCTCTTCAAACTTCTTAGCAATTATGCGGTGGTGATTACCTTCGATAAACCCCGGCCAAACCAGTTTAACAAATTCAATAAAGCTCTCAGAAGACTTTTCCTTATCGTCTAAAGACTTTAAACGATCACCAAGCAAAAGATATTCATTAAGAACTTCGTCGGGAAGTTCCTCAGTTAGCATTACTGATTCTCTTCAGGAAGAGGTGCTGGTTCTTCAGGGAAATGTGTTAGTCCTTTAGGAAACCCTCTTTTCTGCCGTTCCGTATCAGCAGCTTTCTGCAAGTACATTATTCCATCTATAATATCGGGCTTGGTTAAGGCTTCGTCTAAAGAAATAGGAAAGTTTTGCTTGTTCCAATACCACTCCGCATTTTTAACCTGGTCCGGGTCATCATGGTCAAGATGCAAAGCGTATTCTAATAGTCTTGTCCAAACTTCCTCGTTATGATATTTGCCTAAAAGAGGAAATCCTCCCGATTCATCTAAAGATACGTCCTCAAGAGCCGCATTTAATTGAGGCATTTTAAAGTCAGGGTTTTGCTCAAGCATTGTGAAAGCTCTGTGCGTAGCTTCATGAAATATAGTGTTTTTTATACCGGAGGTTGTTTTATCGGTGTTCACCCACATCCAATCTCCTTCTTTCTCAACTAAGCGCCGTCTGCTCGGCTCTACTTCTCCCAAAAACTTTGAATAGTTTTCGGGATTTCGTACGAACGTTTCAGGATCTAATGGTCTCGGGCCATACATGCCCGACTTGGACCATCCTGAAGAGCTTGTCAGTTGGCGAGGGTCAAGGCCGAGTTCAACCAAAGGATATTTCCCTCTGCTCTCTTTTAACATTTCTCGCATCGCTCTACTTGTTTCCGTGGTCCCTCCAGGTGCCGCAGGAAGCAACGCATCAGTAACCCCCCATTGCTGACGCTCTTGTTCAGTAGAATGCTCTAAACCGGTTCCAAACGCTGCGGACGTTTGATGTGCCCGTACAAAATCCTGAGCCTCTGGAGTATCTATTTCTCCAGACTGAACCGCATTAATATATTCGCTTACCGTGGGGCCCCACAATAAATCGGATCCCGTACTCGCAGCGCGCTCAGCTTCTTTTGTTTCTAGCGCCGTAGGCTCTTTTTTTTTAACTGCGGGGCCACCATCGGCAAACGTTAAGGGCCCGAATTGAAGCCCCGGCGGAACAAACATCGCGGCCAACTCGCGGGTCAATACCGGAGTAGCCCCACTAAACGAAGGCGTAAAGGGCTGGTATGTACCGGCAAGATCCACAGGAGCAACATCCGTAGGAATAGTAGCCAACGTTGTTGGATCAACGGTGAAATCGTCAGGAGTTACCGGATCCACCACAGCTAAATCGTCTTCAGAGAGCGGCTCTTCTACTGGAAGCTGATAATCCAAATCCGGGCCAGGAGAGGCTCCCGAATCCGCGCTATAGTAAGACCCCGAATCCACCGGTCAACTGAATGGTGCAGACGCCGCGTCTACAAGACCTTCCAGGGCCCCACCCTCAAACGCTCCCGGAGCAGCAAAACCATATTTGTCTTCTGGCGAACGCCATCCCATATAATCCAACAAACCCTGGCCCGTAAGATCTTGTAAGCCTTGCGTACCCGGAACACCCTTGCCCTGCAAAGCGCCCAAAATACCCGATGTAATAGGAGAACCCTCCAAAACACCGGCCAGCGTACTAATGGCTCCGGGCACACCGCCCGCAAGCATACCAAAAGCAGTTCCAAGCATGCCCATCCGTTGACCGGCTTGCGTATTCGCATAAACATGGCTGGCCTGAACGCCTAGCGGGCTATACGTTGTTTCGAGCAGCACACTTTCTTTTGTTTGCGGATTCTCTAGACCCAGCATGGCGACTTCAGCGACAGTCATTCCCTCATCGGCAGTACTGGACATGGAGAATTTACCAAGACCGCCCTCATCACGGTCTAGGTCCATGTTCGTTTTACCCTGCTCGGTAAGCGTCGCCATACCCGTGTTTTTATCTAAAGTAAAATTTCCAGGTACTTCGATAAAACCGGACAACACGGGGTCTACATTGGCTTTTTTCCCAATAGCGTTTTTTACACTTCTAAATTGGAATAAAGCAGCCTCCTGCACAGCCTCAGGCGTAATCGTATCGAGTATGCCGTATGGCGAGTACTCAAAGGTCGGCTGTTCAATAAAACCAGGGGTTGTTGTTGTTTCTTCGGCGTTTACGGATGGAGCGTTCTGCTGCTCAAGACGGGACTGGTTCTGGTCTATAAAATCCTGCAATTCCTGGGCTTTGGCTGAATATTCACTAGGCGACATCGCGGGGTTGGGAGGGCGAGGGGCAGCGACCGATACAGTGTTCAGAGTTTGCTCAAACGCGGACTTGGCCGGTATAGACGAACTGCCACGCCCGTAAAAAGACCCGCCGTCACCGCCGCCACCACCGAAACCGCCGCCTCCCTGCCCGCCGTAAGAACCCGAGAACGCCGCCTGTGCAGCAGCTTCTCGTCCAGGGTCACTGGCCGCGTCTCCCGTCATACCGCCAGACTGCCCAGCCCCCGAAGCATCTAGAAAAAATGCAGGCAGTCCATTCGCCATATACTGCCCACCATCCGGGGCTACACCACCGCCAAAATCACGCAATATTTCCGCCTCACTCGGCGTTATATACGCCAACATATGCGGCTGGCCCTGTCGGACTATATGCTTGGGCGGGGCTACATCATCAGGCTCAGGCTTAGTATTTAAAAATTCACTTATACGGGCCGTCAACATTCCACGCATAGGAGTATCCTAAAATTTAATTAATCGCGCACACGGCCATATCCACGCGTAGCCAGACCACCGCCACGATAACCCTGCGGGCGCATTCGGCTGTTCTCCATCGCACCTACATAACCACCACCCGCACGGCCCTGAACCTGTTCCAAAATTTTCTTGGCAGGACGCCCCGGCATCGTAACCGCATACTGCGGAGTACCATCAGTCGTGGCCTTTAACTGAACAACATCGCCGCCCACAAGCGCCGCAGCACCTTCGGCCTGTTCTATATCGTTATAAATTCGCTTCGCAGCTTTCTCTGCGGCCTTCATCTCAGCGGTCAACTGCTCCGGAGTCAACGGGGGCGGTACAGAACCAGCATCCGACATAACCTGTTCCTCTTCTCCAAAACTTTGAAAAATTGTAAAAAAAATATACCGGATAAAACGGTAAAAATGCGGCGGATCCACACTCTAAACACACGGAGGCCAAAAACGCAACTCGTATTTTTTTGAACCAAAATCACGGACGTTGAATCTGGGAGGGCGGGTGGGCCGCGACGCGGCCGATAGGGGGGGTGGACCCCCCAAGTAACGACAAGCATAAACCAAGTGGAACGGCGGTGGGTACCCTACGCGTTACTTGGTAGCGCTACCCTTTACTTGGGCGTTACTTGGTAGCGCTGGCGTTTTACTTGGTTGCGGCCCGCGCGGGTGTTACCGCGCGGGCCAGGGTTAAACTATTTTATGGTAACCAGGCCTAGCCATACCATAGCTACCAAGTCGGCAAGCCCACCGTAGCTAGCGCCGTTGCCCTTGCAAACGGCCGCCAGCTTGGCCAACGGCCCGCCCGCCATAATGGCAGCCTGTATGTTGTGGCGCGCACCGCCGGGTTTGCCGCGCGTACCCCAAACCGTATTGGCCACGCCGGTGGGCGTAACCGTTGCGCCCGGGTTTTGTGCAAAGTAGGCGCGCACCAAGTTAGCGGCCACAACCGGTACGTTGGTTTTGGCCAGGCACGGCGTGTTACCCGCGTGGTACCCGGCAATGGTTTTGCTGCCATGGCTATGCGTGGCATGCGCCAACGTTAGCATGGTTGCTTGGGTTACCGGTGCCACGGGCGCCAGTACCACGGCCGGTGCGGTTTTGGTTTTGGTTGCGGTTTGTGTGTTTGGCATAATGTTAACCCTTTGGTTTGCAACGCGGCCGGTATTGGCCACGCCCAATAGTGCCATAAAGGGTAGCGCTTTGCAACGGTTGCAAGCGCCGCGCTACCTTTTAATTGCAACCGTTGCAAAATGGCAACAGCCCCCTTGAGCGCGGACCCGAGTGGACCCAAAGCTTAAGATCTTGGATCTTAGATCGGGTGTTGGTGTTGGTATGGGTATGGGAGTGGGGGGGAGGGGATCCCGGATCTTCGATCAAACGACGACGACGACGACGACGACGACGACGACGACGACTGCCCAGCACAAAAAAGCGGAGCGCCGAAGCGCCCCGCCCGTTGCGACGGCCTACGCCACCAGTTCAATGAACGGCGCGTACCCATCCCTCGGCTTGCCATTCAGGGCATTAGTCAAATCACCAACGCCCCCACCGCGCTCCGTCACGCGCTTATCCTGCACAAACTTGACAGCCGGTTGGTCCCAGTTGGCCATCAGCCCAAAGATCTCAAACCGCTTGCCGCTCGGCTTGGTCAACGGGGACGGCCCACCGGTCAACTGAATGGTTGCCGTGGGATTAGCCGTCAGAAACGCGCTAACCGCACGTTCGCTGATGGGGTCTTTAGTTGCCGTTCCCACCAATTTGGTTTGCTTCTTCGTTGCCATGGTATTCTCCTTTCTCATGGCGCTAGCTCAATGCAAGCTAACTGTTCGAAGTATAGCCCGCCGCTACCATCTAAGCAACTTCTTTATTATCGTTGCGGTCACCCCCATCGACAACAGATCTTGGATCTTTCATCACGGATCTATGATCAAGGATCGCTTCAACCAGGGCCCTCCAATCACACTTGCGAATCAGCGACGACCATATCGGATCAACCGCTCCATCTTCTATCAAACGACGGACGACGGACCCTGGGTAAAGATCAACAACCCCGCTCCGTGGATCACCGATCACTATAAAAGTCGACCCTCCTGCTTTGAGCCTACTGTAGTGCCACACCATTTGATGAGGTCGGAAGACTATTCTCTTACTGCGCCTTACCTTCAGTTCTATCCAAAACTCGTGACCCTTGTAACATCCGTTTAAATCCGGAACTCCAGGCCCCGCCCACGATTCCACGCGCGACCAATGTATCCCTAAGCTCTTAGTCCCGTTACGTATCTTTCTCCAAAGATCGGCTTCCTTCATGGTCCTGCTCTTCCGGGGTCACATCAAGTATAGGTCTGTACTGGTGGTGGATCTCACGCAAACGCTTAACGACGTCTGTCTTATCCATCACATCAATCCTACTAACCAGAACTTCTTTACGATCAATGTATAAGCCGCCTACCTGACCCCGTGCTTTTTCTGCGTTGACGGCAGCAGAATAAGCGCCGTTTTGTAGAGCGATGTCACGCAGCTTAGCGAGCTGTTGTATATGATCTTCGTAAGTTACTTCATACTTACGCTGTAGTTCCAGCCGAAATTCTTCCACTCGTTCAGATACATAAGGATAATGGTCTTTATCTAACAGTTCAAAAGCGCGAATGCTGGGATGCTTATACCCTGCCCGCCGAGCGGCTTCGGTTGGTATGCACTGATTGACGACCAGTTCATAAACAAACGTCCGCTGCTTATCGGTGAGCTTTTGACGACGAGTGCCGACTTTATCATAGTCCGACATTTGCTCTATTTGATTTTTGTCAGGCTTTCTTGGTTTGACTTTACCAGCGTAGCTGTTTGCAGATCCGCTCATCTTTCCCTCTTTCTAAACAACGCCCTAAAGGTAGCTCAGAACGTCGAAGAAGTATAGGTTTGGAAATCGCGTACGTGGCGGTCTAAGAGAATCGCTACCCTTTGACTAAACGTATTGCACCTATTAGACACGTTTAATGATAAATAACTCCCTAATAGCCCTTAACCTTTTGATTTAAATACTGTATTTCCAAACCTATTACGCCTATTAGCATTTTTGAAATTTTTGGAACTGCACTACTCCATTTCATTCTGAGATGACCTATAGGTCCGCGCACTTGTGACCGGGGGTTACGTACCCACTGTTTTGTTGCCGCTTATTCTACCCCCCTTGTGCGTGATTTTCTATGAATTGCAGTGTTTGTGTTCGATCTGCAAAGTCGCAGCGATTTACGAAGCCTTGTGAGTCCTCCCATATTACGCTTGTGTCGCCAATTTTAACCTCGTCGGAGAATGCGTCGGCCTCATCTGCGTCGATTGTGAACACGCTGTAGATGGGGCCGGTATACTCATTGTCCCATTCGTCTTTGCCGTTTGTGCCGGGATAGTGTTCTTCGCCGTCACCGTTCATGATGCAGTGCCAGAGCCAGTTGGTGAGCCCTGATTCGCCTTCAAATTTACCGGAGCCGTTTTTGGTCCCGATAAAATCTTTAACTGTCGAGATAGCAATGTCTACGGTTACGTGTTCCATTTAGCCCTCCTTGGTTTTGCTTACCCTTTATTGTAGGGCCGGAGCAAATACGACACTAGTTTCTTTTTATCAGGCTCCGTTAAGACAGGTTTTTACTGACTTTAATTACGTTCAGTGAAAACAGCCCCCGTTTTGAGGCTGTAGCCTCAACCCGTATTTCTTGTTTAACCGTGTCAACGGTGTACAGGTAACTAATGTCGGAGTGTTGGCCGTCGGTTGGTTCAATAGTTCCTATTTTCCAATCACCGTTGGGCTCCGTGCCGGTTCCGTATTCCTGCATGCCCAGGGCGATTAGCCAGCCGCTGGATTGCTGTGCGTTCGCACGAATGCGCCCGTCGGCCATCCAGCGCATGAATTGAGTAAGAACGGGCAGCGTTGTTTCGGGGTCACCGTCGCTGTGACGATATAACCATAGAGCGGTGATCTCGTCCATGATTTTAATGTTTGCGCGAGTTGACATGTTTTAACTCCCTTTATTTTGCGGTTCAGTAAGCCTTACCCTTATATTTTAGGGCCGGACCAAATACGACGCCAGTTTCTTTTTATCCATCCGGTAGCCGTGCTGGCCGTTTCAGCGCGTTTCGCTTTATTCTTTTGGTAATATCTCCTGTTGTATTCAGCACGTTTTTCCTTGTTTTCTTGGCGCCATTTTCTTTGGTATTCAGCACGTTTTTCCTTACTACGGGTCATTACTTGTGCCCAAACAGTGTGTTGCTGTAGAACGCATTGCTGACTATGGTGATTACCGTGTGCTGTGGGTCTAGGCCATGTTTTTTGGCCAGTGCAACGGCACGGTCTTGCAGCCAGGATTCCCAATTTTCCTCGTTGGTTTCCCCCCAATCATCTTCGGAGGAGAAGTGGCCCAGCACTTCAAACGTTGGAGTACCGTTTAGCCCCCATTTGTCGGTGTGCTGGGCGATAATAAAAAAATCCGTGGTAGCGCCAGTGTCATCAGTGGCGTAACCGCCGCCTTGCGCGGTCCACGTGCGGTGGCTGCTATCGGTTGGCATAGTGGGGCTCCTTTGGTTTGCTATGCCAAATTATACCCCGGGACAATATGTGATTAAATTTCTTTTTACTCTTCAGGCCGTTACGGCCCCCTGTTCTGCGGCCTCTTGGGCATAGTCCAAAAGGCTTTTTTCCGGCTGGAACAGCATGTCCCGTTCGATGGTAAGCCCCATTGGACCTTCAATATTGCGCAGTTCTTGGTGACTAACGTACCCCAGTTCGGGTTCTCCCATGCCCAAATCGCACAGGCCGAACAGCAGGTCATTATTGTCGCCGTTCATTTCACTTATCAGCCAAGTGTTGGCTCCCCAAGGCGTGAAGAGCTTTAGCGGAGGCTTGTGTTCCGTGGCTTTTGAACGATTACGCCAGTTGGCGATCAGCTGACGTTCGATTGCTTTTGTAATCAGTTGCATCTTTCTACCTTTCTTTATAAAGGGTGCGGCGGTCGACTAGATTAACGGTACGGCATTCCCATGAAAAAAGAAGCCGCCGCAGCATCTAGCCTTTTTGAATGCTGGAAAAGGTCTAACCAGCCCCTGACGCCACCGCTCGCCTTGGTTAATAGTTAATTATAAAGCGTGATAAATAAGGAAACTATTTTCTTTTTATCACGTATTATGACCGCCGGAATCTTTCCCACCAACTAGGCGCAGCGGTTCCTTTATTCCATCTAGCAAAAGATACTTTTTCAATTCCGTAGTAATTGCGATATGCTTGGACAGGATTATTTTCTACTTTATATAGGTCCGGCATGCATTGAGGAACGGGTATAGGAATTTTTTCAGTCGAAGCCTCTTTCGGGCATTTTTGAAATGGCGGCAGTAGTCTTGAACTAGCGTGATTTTTTCCATATCTTTTTGTATACTCTTCACAAAGATATTTAAATAATTGAACGCTCCAAAAGTAGTTTGGCTCACTGTGGCGAACCCATACAGTGGCCGGATGGTTCTTATATGCGGATTTATATAAGCAGTGTTCATCGGCATAGGCATTGTCTTTTTCAGTAATCCTATGCGCGGTGGACAGCATTTGCGCTGTTTCCAATATCATTTTTGGTACATGCTTATCACAGTGCATGGCCGCACAAATTTTTGGATCGTCGTGAAGTCTAAAAATATTCATTTTTATAGATCAATATTTTTGGCGAGGATATAAACGTCACCTTTAATATCTAATCCGGCGTAAACGGCATGCTCCCAGTTTGGACTATCGGCGCTAGCGGCCAACCATCCAGTAATATCTAAATGAGTAAAGTCATAATCTTTTAACAGTTGACTTACCCATATGGCCCCGGGAACGGGAGCATTGTCCACAGTAATAACGCTGCTTCCAAAGTTGATATTGTCCCAATCATCGGGAAGCAGTCCAAACCCTACTAGTGGGACCGGCTGTACGCGAGTTCTTAGTGGTGTCTTAGGTTTTTTAATCATGATAGGTTCATCTTTTTACATAGCATATGCGTTGATGTTCAGGGCAATATGAATAACCCGCGATTGTGGGTTCCATACACATGGGCTCAATTTCCATTCCCCCCATAAACTGGCATTTTGCATGACTGCCCAAAGTAGGCTCGGAAATACTTTGACGAATGTAAAGCTTAGCTTGCACGGAAGCACGACCAGCAACCGCTTTGAGCTTATGACGCTTAGTTTGACGAACGGGCATTTTAACCTTTCAAAGCTAAATGTAAGGAAGTGACCCAACGGGCCAGTCGTCACCCATACGGGTAACAATTTCATGAGCCAGCTTACAGGTTGCTTCGTTTCGTAAGTCGAATTTTCCCGCATCATGGCATTCTGCCCACCGTGCGATAGCGGCTACCAAAAATCCCGCGAACATTTGCTGGCGGGTTCGATGCTCTTTTAACATTGCATCGGCTAGTTCTTCAAAAGAACACCGGCTTCGGCAAATAG
>TARA_R110000824_G_scaffold126115_4_pt1 | contig 17388 bp, 13 predicted proteins | sample TARA_R110000824 | Tara Oceans TARA_R110000824 (sample SAMEA4397747) | marine metagenome | biome: Polar Biome; feature: [MES] marine water layer (ENVO:01000295) within the mesopelagic zone...; material: water (ENVO:00002006), including particulate matter (ENVO:01000060) such...
CAGAAGCGTCGTAAGATAGCCTTGTGTAGGATTGTGCATTTCCAACAGCCTGCGGAGTTGAAGAGCCGGTGGCAAATGGTATAATCTCCAAGCCGTCTGTTACTCGGAATAGCTTGTAATAGACATCATTTATTATCTCGCCATTTGCAGCCTTTGACGCAACCGTGTATATTGTTGGACTCCAATCTTCTTTCCTAGTGAATAACCTGATTCTTGCGTCTCTTTCGCGAGTAGAATAAACATCCTTCAAGTTTGTTATAGATGTCACGAATGTGGGATTAGGGTTGTATTCAGAAGTTACAAAGGTCTTCGGGATTGACGAACCGGTAAAGAACTGAGTTCCACTTAAGTGCCAAACATCGAAAACTCTTGTTAAGGCGCTTGTTCCAGTAACCGCGAAAGAAGCGGAGTATATGCCAGTAGAGACATAGCCGCCGGTAATATTTGTATCAAGAGCGGTCACGACGCCTCCGCCGACAGGAAGCACCAACGCAGATGACGAGGGGGCACTGTTATCGGAAGACCCAGAGTATAAACTAACCCACACTCCCCCTGTGCCAACCGCCGGAATGTTCCTTAGTTGCCCGTTAATCACGTTATAAAGGTACAAAGTATTCAAGTTATCGGCCGCCGGGGCAACAGAGCTACTAAAGTGGAGGTTTCCTCTGTCGTCTCTTTTCGTGGAATCCCACCTGGCTTCAATCACTGGGCGTTTGAGGAAAAATTCTGATGTTCTGGAGAAGAACTTCTTTGTATAGTACGACGTCACTGCGTCTTCGTCACTATTGCGCAGCTTAATTAAAACACCGTTGTTATCTTTTGAGCCGAGAACATTTCCGGCACCATTAATCCACTGTTCCACAAGGGGGGTAATATTTACTTCCAAATCTTCAATACCGGACACGAAAGATGCCGTAAAGGAAGAGGAAGCGTCAGTATAATAATCGCCCCCCGCCACGAGCCATGGCGTTGAGCCGCGGCGCATAATCCAATCAGAGCCCTTCTCGTCGTAAGTGAGGTCAGTGTAACCCTCCATATCAAGGCCAGTGCCCTCTTCCCAAGCTGCAGCGGCGGGGGAGCCGTCTTGACTACCAGAGATTGCTGAAATTGTTAGATCGAAATCGCGAGGAACTGTTTGCGAGTGTTTCGCATTATACAGTCGAAGATAAAAATCAACACTACCGCTAGCAGGAATGGTTCCATCAGTTCTGTTTGTTGTGATATCAGAAATAGGAAACTGGATTATTACTCTTTCATTTTCAGCTGAAGATGAGTTCGCTTGAGCATATATATGGAATACCTCTAATATGTCGGCAGCACCCATATTTGAGCCGGTGCCCCTAGTTGTCAAATTAAACTTGAAAGCATTCGTTATAGTATTGTCGGCAGTTGCCACATATTTCTTTACGCCCATTACCGAATTGTTCCTCTAATGTCAGAAAGTGGGAACTTGATTTCCCAAATAAGATCTTCCGGGAATTCTACAAAACGACCGTCGGCAGATAAGTTACCCGGTACATCATAGCTGATGTTTGAATAAAGGGTGCCCGTCTTGTTGGCGACCACAACATCAACTGTGTCCACCACTCCCGCAATATTATTTAATGTGCTGTAAACACTGCTAATGGCAAACGATTCGCCTATATCTGGAAGTATTTGAAACAACTCTACGAGTTTATTCGTCGCGGTATCTAAGATATCAAATTTATTGGCAGATTTATCAATAACAATCTCAAAATCAACGCCTATGTTGATTATGTTTCCATCAAGGATGTCGATCGTATCATGAATCATCCTATTTTTATTCAGCCACGTCTTTAGGTTCTGTTTAATCACGCTGTTCGTCGCCACAAGGGTGCCGTCGCGAGCTTCGGAGAGAACATAAAGGTTTAAATTTCTCTTAAAAGAATCAGTATCCTTAATTACTGCTGCGCGCTTTATCCCTCCGAACTTTTCGGGCATTGAGTATACGTAACTGATGTAATCATTTTTTGTGACAATTCGATTTTGAGTGGCAAAGTAATCAAGAGCACGAGTTTTTATCTCTGTTGAAGTGGGGTATGAAATGTCTCCCGCTATCACCTTATCGTTATTCACCTCCAGAGAAGAGATGACTTGATTCATTTTCGCGCTACCCAAAGATGCAATATCATTAAAGACTATTACAGGATTTACAATAGTTGTTAAGTTTCCTGCGGCAACGTTTGTGTTTGCTGCATTGTTCTGTCTAGATGTTACGAACAATGTTGTGTTTGACGGTACAATGCCAAATTTATCAGTCTGATTAAGGTTCGACGGATCAAAAGTTTCGTCAGTTACGTAATTCCTCGCATGCTGTTGCAAGACTACACTAGCCGGGTCAACAACTGAGTCGTTCTTTCGTTCGTTTTCGGAACCATAACCAAATTGAATCGTCATACCTGACGTTGTGTTTTTGGATATGAAGCGCCTGGGCACCGCAACTGGTTTAAGAATACTCCTAACAGAGTCAATATTGGTTATCCGATTAGGTATCTCTCGATAAACAACGTCCTGAGACAGGTAATCGACCTCAAAATATTCATGACCTTCTGTATCGAACACACTAACAATTTCAGCAGTATTTGAGCCAGGAATATCCAGAGACATGAATCTTTTGTGGGCATCAATTATAAAAGAGGTTTGAACCATCTCGCCAGACATAACTTGGCCCAGAGTCTTTACTGCATAATAGGTCGGTGTACCTGTGGTTGGATTAACGCGTCCGACAACTATTTCATTATTAGAGTCTGCGAAGTTTACATCTTCTGTGAGAGTGAATACACCCCCATTTTGAGCCGCAAAAGAACTTCCCTTTCTAAGAATCGGCATGTAAGCTGTGTCGGGAGCGTTAGAGGCGGCGTTAGCGGGCGCTAATATATACAACGACACCAAACCATATGAAGTTGGGTTTGGTTGAAATTTATATCCAAGTTGAGCAGCTAATCTGATAACATTGTCATACTCGACGGCTGAACTCAGCAACGATTCGTTGGCCTGATAATCAAGGTAAAAAGACAGGATGTCTCCTACGTACGCTACAGTGTCAACCATGAGAGAGCCGAAGCCGGCTTCGCTATAATCCCGATAACTGTCAGGATAATATCTCTTTGCGTAGTCTACCAGATCCTGTCTAATTGTGGCGAAGTCCCTACTTGTATACTTTATTGGTAAGTTTTTTTTAGCCATAATTTAAATTTTTGCTTTGTTAATTAATTAGTCCTTCATCAGAATATTGAAAACACAATTAAAACAGGCCGGCTGCTCGACGAAGAGGCATAATGGAAAGCCGATCCGTGGTACTTAACGGCACGATCTCGTAAGTTATTGAAACTGATAGAAGGTTTTCATCTGCTGCTTCATCTTCTGGGACTGCGAAATCTATTCCTTGTATCTGAATATATGGCATGTACTTCGCGACTTGTTTGTTTATTCTCGCGGCTATGTCGTCGTATACTATTTCAGTTTGTGGTTCAAACAGGAATTTACGTAGGCCTACTCCAAAATCGATATCCATCATTCGTTCGCCGGGGATGGTTAAAACTAAATTCTTCATGTTCTGTTTCACCATCTCAGGATATGTGGTATTCATCAAGAACCCGCTCTTTCCGATTAGACGAACGGGTAATTTTGGTGAAATTCCAACTACAGAACTGGCCACTATTCGTCATCCTCTGGAGCTTCTTGACACTGACCACTTTGAGGTGTTGGCACGCCCTGGGCGCCCGAAGTCCTTTCGTTGTATGAGACATCTTCCCCGGGAAGCTTCCCCGTGGCGTAAGCTGAGAGGCCTAAGTTGGTGACAGGGGGCAACGGGCTGAACGGTACCACATTCATCGGGGCGACGAAGACTAGTGCGCTAGGGGCCAGACCTCCTGGAAGAAGGCCTGTTTTGTCAAGGCCGGCGGCAAATGCGTAGGATGGATCCTGGTATTCCGCCAGACCCTTAATGATGAAGGGGACCGTCTTGGCGGCAGCATTTCCGCTTTGGCCAGATGTCGAAGCAAATCGATTTTGATTTTTAAGAAGTCCCTGTGGGCCACCAACAGCAGCTAAACTTGGATCCGCATACTTATAGAATTCTTCTATCGGTAGATCTGGCTGTGCGGCGAACATTGCGGCAATCAATGACTGCTTGGTTCTAAAAAACGCATAATCAAGAGACTTGTTTGTGAACGTCCCAGTTTGCATACAGTAAATAGCTAACAAAGAAGTTAATCTTGCACTTCCTAATGCGAAATCAAACAAGATTTGAAAATCTGGATTGTTGCGAATAAGCCTCTCTTTTAGCCTCGTTATGTTTGGATTGAATATCTGCTGACGCGACAGGCCGGTGTAGCCTACGTCGGCGCCCCAACCTTCTTCGGACCTCAAGGCTTCAGAACCATAAAAATTAGCAATCGTCATTCGATCAATTGGTATATTCTGTGTTTCTTCTAGTACAGGTAACGTGCACATGGTTTGGTGCGGGAAGATTTCTGTAGCGTCTCCTCCTTCATTTCGCTCGTCGTCCGGGCGCATGTTAGTTTGAATTTCTATCTTATAAGCTTTTTTAATTTCGGCAAGATCACCAAATCTTTGGGGGGCGTGGCGGTCGCTAAAGAAATTAACTATTCCTTCAACAGACTCGCCAGGATCAAGCCCGATGAACATTTCGGGGAATATCTCGTCCACGTCTTTCGGGATCACATATGTTAACCGAACTCCATATTTCAAACTTGCAAAATATTCGCTAAGCTTCCTTTGGCCAAACTCGCGTAGAGCGTCATGCACAGCGTCGTCCACACCGTGGAACTGGTCGAAAGGATTCAAGGCCCGGGTGGCATCGTGTGCCGCTTGGGTGGCCAGATTACTCTGAAAAAACGCCCTCTCCATTAAAACAGAGTTTACAGTGTCGGACAGCGCCGTGTGTGAGCCGAGGAGGGGCACATCCGGCCACTCTCGCTGGAAAGCCCTCTCTTTAGCTTTTGGCGTGATGGGGATGCCGTCGCCATCAAGGCCTTGGGCGCGCAGTTGTGCTGAGCCAGCGGGGTCGTCTTGATCATAGCCCTGGTACCGTGTATCGTCCACGAAATCGCCCGGGAGGGTATAGGACTGCTGAACGCGAAGTCTCACTGCTCGCCTAAAATAGTCCTTAAAGGCTTCAAGGTTTTCCACTTGTTTTGCGCTTACCTCGGCATCCTGTAAATTGCCTTCAAACATAGTCAGGAATATATCGTTATGCGGTACATTTTCGCCGCGCAAGGGTTCACATTCGATGAAATACTCAAAGACAAAATAGCCCCCGTCTAAATGTTGAAATCGAGGGTTAAGGGTTGGGACGTCGTATTTCGGACCCAATTGAGCAGGTACCCAATGGTCCATGTCCTCCGGGACGCCGAGGTCCGGATCGTGGACCACATCGCGGAGGGCGCGGCGAGGGGACGATAAAAGTATTTTCTTATGCTCGCCCATAGAAACGGTGTCAGACGCTCCCCAATAGTACGTTTCGTTTCTGAGCGTAGGAGATCCAATAGGGAGGTTAAAGTCGTTTGTTGGATCAACAAGTAGCTGTTTGGTCGAAGGGCGGAATGGAAACGTAATGCCCTTTTCCCCGACCCAAAGTAGTGATGACTCGGGTACCGGGACGATCCCAATCGAATCCCCAATCGCTTGCATTAGCGGCTTTCTTTTTTCATCTGGGAATTCGCGGGCCATCACTTTTTCAATTTCTTCAAAAACACCAGAAGAGACTTCGACGATAACATCTTCCAAAGTTCCAAGGCCCGATTCTATTAGTTGGTTTTCAAAATTCTGGACAGGATCGTCAGAGGGGCCCAATTTTGCGAAAGCTGCGACGTTGAAATTGATAAATTCCTTTAGGCTGGATGTGATATAATCTTTTGTATACTTCAGCAGTATGTTATCCTTGAATATAGCATCACTTCCCTTGAATGTGGATAATGCAAATATATTCCGTACGGCAATATCTGCGACGTGGACTCTGACAATACTCCTCAGAATAGATGGCACACTCGCCTCCTGCAGAGGGCGGGACGCAGGAGGGTCTACATTCGGATTTCGAGCAGCTTCAGCCTCTCTTTGTTTTATTACTTGACTGTATTTAAGTTCAGTTTGTTTTTTCTCGTAACCCGTCCTCATTATATTGTCGACACCTGAGAACCCCGTAGGACACGCAATACTCTGATTTAAGTAGATATCAAAGAGGCCCTTAAGAGGCGGTTCTTGATGAACCTTGAACAGTGGAGACTTCGCAAAAAGGTTCGCTATGACGCCAAGATGGTTTGTTAAAGAGTTGGCATATAAGGACTGCGGACCGTCGGCGGCGCGGGCGAAAACGGCGGCTCCGTCGGAGGAGGCATTCTCGGATAACAGGGGCATCGGAATATCAAAAGTAGAGGCGATAGAGTTAGCAATATAATTTGAAAACATTATTTGTTGGGATGTTCGCCAGAGGGGGCCGGCATCATCTTTGAGAAACTCAGAGCGCTCCTGTTCCAAGTACTGTATCAAGGTATTGTCAAGAGTCGGAAAAGTATCTAAACTATCACTAGAAAAAGTCGACTCTTCTAACACCTCATTTCCATTATCAAGATCAATCTTTACCGGGATGTGGGCCAAATAACGTTTTTGATAGAAATTTATATTTGGTACTGGGCGGGGGGCGCCTGGAGGTGCTGCTGTATAAGTGGTGTAAGACATCGACCCCAATATATCCGGGGTTGGATTACCTGTATTTGGGGATTTGGCGAAAGACACAAATTTAAAATCAACAACTGGGCCACGGTCGCCGGCCTCGTCGGCAGGATGAGGAGATGTAACTGACAGAATGGGAGTTCCTTCTGGGGAGATTTCGTTTGCGAGAGACTTCTGCAGGCCTGGGAGGACCGAAGTATAAACCGTAGTGAAACTTGCGGGATCGGAGGCAATTTGCTCGTTGACCATCTCGCGAATTCTCTCACTGTGTTGCTCGGGGTTTTCGTCATCAGGGGGATTTGAAGCACTGAGCCTGTAAAACAAGATATCGTATTGGGGATCGTTCGGATCACCCTCTTGTGCTAGTCTTGATTCCTGTACTGTCAATAAACGCGGAAAAGAAGAGATCTCTTGGCCGAAACTGTTCTCTATTCCAGCAAACTGTGAGTCAACGGCCGCGTTGGTCATAAAAGAATTTGAAGGATCTTGCGGTGGTGTAGCGGCTACGCCGCAATCGTTGAACATTTGATCATAAGGAGAATTCATCAAAGATGCTAGATTGCGAAGTTTGTCGGCAGTAATCTGCCTTTCAATTGCTAACATCCTCTCTATTTCCTCAGGAGTAGCTCGATCCGAATATGAATCCCTAAAATTTTCTTCAAACTTCAGAGCGTTGATTTCGTCACAAACGTACTGTCCCACATCAAACCGAGTGCGTTCATCTAAATCGCGCAAGTTTGCATTGCTGGCTGCGTGAGCGAGAACGTCCATGGCATCATTTGGATCTAGACCCGGCAAATGTTCTCCGGCGGCCCTTGCAATAATTTCTGAATTTTTGCCAAGCTCCTCGCCAAAGAGGGCAGCACGAAGTTCGCCAGGATTAAGACATTGGCTAACCTCATCCATAAAGTTGGTTATGTGCTGATCTGGCGACGTGCCTGGGTTTGCCGGGTCGAGAAGGGCGTCCGGGTCAATTCCCCAGTCAGATAAGGCGCCCTTGAAGTGGTAAACAGCAGTTTGTGCAGAATCCTCCCAGATACTCTGCACTCTATCTTTGCCAAAACTTCTTAAATCGCTCCAGTTGCAAAGTATATTTTCAAAGTTTTTCAACAGAAGTGCCAAAACTTCTTTGATGGTTCCGACGACCAATTGATCTGTTGTAAGCCTCAAGGCCTTGAGAAAACTATCCCAGATTCCCTTACTAACGTCTGTAACAGAGGGGAGTGGTGGGAACTTTGTGCCCGGGATCTTCCATGGAGAATCTTCGCCGCCTGGTGAAGGTTCGGGGCACAGGTTTTCTCGATCGTAAGCAAGAAAGGTGCTGGTGTTTTTTTCTAGAAAATTCTCAACATGGCCTCGCCAACCAAACAGGCGCGCAGGAGTGGGACATACCTTTTCAAGGGCGCGCCCCATGCATTCGTTATCCGCATGACCGTCTGCGACTAGTTGTGCAATTTTGGAGGCGGCAGCGGTGACATCTTCGGGACAACTGCTATCCACATCGTCAAACGCTCTGGAGGCGGCGAGGATGTCCGGGTCTATACACTCTGTGGCCACCTGATTCAACTCAATATAATCTAAAACTGTGAGGGAGGCCTCGAATAATGATTTGTTGAAGTCCTCTTGAAAAGTTTCCGATGTCAGCATTCGCATTCCAACGCCTGCCAGATATTTCATATCAACTTTATTTAATATCTTTTCGTATGCCTCCTTCGAAGTGTTGATGGAATCCATCACCTCTTTGGTGGCGCCGGCGGACAGAAGGAGATTCCCTACAAAGTATGTTTTCTCGTCTGCCTTGGCCGCGGCCCTTGCCTTGGCTGCGGCAGTCAGAGCGTCGGCTTGGGCGTTCTTCTGCGCCTCAGTCTTGACTGTGCTCTCATCTTTGAAGAGCTTCTTAACATCACTTATTATTTCTCGGCCGCGGCGAGAGTTCGAAAAACGGTCAATAACATAAGCTGATTTGTGAGAATACTCGGTGATGAACTCGTACCAAGGTGGTGGAGTGGGGCACTCGAATGCTTCTTGCATTTGTTTTAAAGTTGCGACGTACCTTCGAGTCCTCACAAATTTCATCGGGAAAGTGCGGTTGAAGCTCGCAAAACCTATATCTAATTTGCGAGCTATGTTGTTGGGAGGGCCCTCTCCTCGTATACCCATGCTGTCTAAAGTGTAATCTTCTGTAAAACTAAACTGTAACACTTGGCCGCCAGGTAGAATTTCTATATCGTTAAACAAAAGCATCTTCTGCAAACTGGGGTAGACGGCACGAAGACGTTTAGCCTCGCGAGCAAGGTTTAAATCCGGACTCACATTTCCGTCTTGATGATTGTATATTTCAACAGAATATTCATCCAACTTTTCTGCTGTTGAATTTAATAAACTTTGTAAAGTAGACAAATTATAATTTACTACAAAAGCAATCGGAGGCCTGGGTACCGGGAGAAGATATTGATCTGGATTGTTCGGAATAGAGTCCCAAATGTCAGCATTAACACAAACTAAGAATCTAAGCGTAGAACAAGGCCTGGAATCTAGATGGTACTTTGGGGCCGTGGCTGTTTGGAATACCGCGGCGGGGCCGTAACCAGAACCAGTGTCTTTATTATAAAATTTATAAAGGTTTTGTACACCCTTACCCAAGGCGACTGGCCTAGCTTCACGGATTATTTCTTCGCTTGCAAAAGTCGCATCGGTCGCGACTACAATACAATACTGGTTTGTGACAGAATCATAGAAAGGTTGATCCTCGTTCAGGTCCCGCCAGTCTGGGATGGAGAGCCTAGTACTGAGCGCTCTCGGGGGTCTTCGTATTCTTTGAGTCATAATTAGGTGGTATTATTGTGTCGACTACAAATGTAATCATAACTTCGATTATCCGTTAGATATTTCTCTCTCCACTTGCCTAAGCTCTTCCTTACGGTGTCAATATCTGGGGCTGTGATCTCCGCATGTGCTGTGAGGGTGCGAGGACCCACTATTTCAGCAACAATCGATGTGGTGGTTGGCATCTCGAAAAAGGGTGATTGATGAAAATGTTCAACAAAAGCTTTATTCAATTGCGTCTGAGCGGTTAGCATCCCTTTGACAACAGCAGCCAATTTGTCCACTTCTTCTGATAAGGATTCGAGGCACCCCATTAAATTTTCACCTTTAACAAGAGGTTGTAATAAGTAGTCTTGTCCGTAAACAATTAAATCTATCCCCGACAATTCGCTAATTTTTGCATTTTGTGAATTGATAAGATCACCGCCAGAAACGATTTTAACCCCCTGCCTTGCCACAATCCTAACTCCATCAGCTTTTATACCGATACCAGAGCCATTTTCCAGATTACCGCCACCTCTAGCATACTTTTCCAAACCAAAGTTCTTATCAATATCTGTCAACTGACTCATATATATTCTGGCGGCATCTCTCGTAAAGTCAGGATCAACGTAGATATCTTCATCGTCCTTGGTCTTAGCTATCGGGTTCGCCGACATTCGGCCGACGACCAAGTCGATGCTTGCTGCACCGGTGTCGCCGGCGCCGCCATGGCCAGAAACAAGATTGCCGGGTCTGTCACGGCCCAGAACAATCCAAGAATTTTGCCCGTTTGTTAAAACGTTTTCACTTGAAGCTTGAATGAATTTCGGGATTGGTTCAAGGGATTTGTCGCCCCCCACGCCCAAAACATTGGCACGCTGACCGGGGTTTGCGCGTTCGAGGGCCTCAGTAGCTTTCTTACCAATCCCCTTTCTATTTACGGCTGGTCGTTTTCCCATACACCCCTTTTATGCAAAAGCCTCTCTTGCAAAAATTACATTGCGCGTCAATCTTTGGGTCTCATTGCTTTTTTCTTCGATATACACGGACAGATCGCTAGTAAACTCGTCACCAGAGTTCCAATTGTCACGGGGCATTTGAACTTCCCAGTGCCATGGCTCGTTTTTATATGGAGAAAAACCGTATTTATAGGCGTTCTGCTGCAACCAACGATAGGCTGGCTCTCCCAACATTCTTGAAATTTGAGCCTTTTTGGGGGTCAACCCATTGTTACCGAAATCAATGGCCAGCCCTGTTTCGTGCGGGGAAGCATATGCTACCCACTTGCTTCCCTCTCGGAGGCTGCCGTAACCCCGAGGAGGGGGTGCACTCATCGCGTCAACATACTGCTTATAATTCCTCCACTTGTGGCGGCGCCATCCAGAGGCGGCCTTGAAGGGGGGTTTGCTCGGGTTAGCAGCAACCCAGGCCCGATTCATCACGGCTAGTCTTTTGGCCACCAAGGTATGTACTTTTCTCGTGGTACCGACACTTGGGATCGGAACTAGCAGAGGGGAGTTTGAAGGAAGAGCCCCAAATGTGTTCCGGCGTACTCGATTTTCCGTGAAGGGGCCCCCCTTCAACAAGGTGATAGTTGTACTACGCGATTGGAAGGTCTCAAGTACAGTGTCGAGGGCGCCCGGAGGGCCGGTGAGGTCGACGGGTAAGTCGCTGGCGTGGGCGGTCCTCGTAGATGAGGGGCTGTCGCCGAGGAGAGCCGGGGATGCTACCTCAAGTAAGACACCGTTTGTGTCGTTCACCGAGTCGACATATTCAATCCAAATCCAAGTGCCGGGGGCGAGGTCACCGACCTTGGTGTCAGTCGAAGAAGCAACAGTGATTTTCGCAGAAGAATCGGGCAACAACGTATCAACGAGGGCGCGCCAATCAGGATCAGCCTGATTAATTACTATATCTCTGTGCTCGGCTATAATCCACGGATCCGGGATGCCAGAGTGAACCATTGGAACATATGCCATGACAGATGTCAGGTCGGGTGAATCGATACCCAGAAAGCTGCCTGCCCAATCCAGAAAGCTTCCTTCACTAGCATCCGAAGAAAGTTCATAGCAAACTTTCGCCATTTGTCGACCAGAAACATCTATATTGGCGTTTTTTTCAATCGCGTTAACAGTTGTGTGCACACTTTCTTTTAAAAATCCGTTAGTGCGCGGATCAAGCGTTCGATTCGGTATCATTGGGCGTGACGCGCTAGTATCTAAAATCTTGGCCACTTTGTCATCGGCTGCCACTCTATTTCGACCCCTGTATCATATCAAATAGTTCATCTTTGTCCGTTTCTGACAAACTGGCTGGGGAAGTACCCTGTTTGTGGAGGATGGCGCAGACCTTGACCAACTGTTCGTTTGATCTCTGTAGGGTTTCCACATATTTTGCCGCAATAGTGCCCATCTCCTTGTGGTTCATCTCGTTTTTTTTTAACAGGATTACGACATCAGCCAACAACGAATTTGTCACGGCGCGATCAGAGTTTATATTTTTTACGGCATCCGCTAAGTGCTTTTCTAAGCCACTTAGATCTCGCCCTTGTTCCATCTTATCTTCCATGTTCTATATCGAAACCTCATTTTGTTTAGATTGTTCACAACCTGTTTTGTGTTGAGACCGGTTAATTCTCTTATGTACAGATAAATAGCTTTTTTATTAAAAATTTCGATATCATTAGTGCTCTCGAAAAGAACCATCACAGCCTTGTAAACTTTCTCTTCATTCGTTTTCATGTTATTTGAATTCCAAGAGTTTATCTCTTCATATAAAAATTTCCAAAACTCGCCCGCCTCCCTGCTCTTCACGTATGATTCATCGGTCATGACATATTTGGATTCCAAGTCTTTATTGAGATCATCATAATAAATCTCTCTCCGAACTTGGACGGAATTCTTTTTAACCTTGTGGATGAACCAATTCTTTGTGACGACGCTGAAATACGAAAAGGCTTTTGAGCCTTTGCTTTGATCATATTTCTCCAGTATAGTAGTTAACCAAATCTTACATTCATCTCTCAACGAATCGATATTTGGAAGAGTTGTAAATTTATACGTATATACGATCTTATCAACCAATTCATCAAAGGCCGGCCCTATATATTCTCGATACAGAGCCTCGCGACGGTCGAGATCATCGGAGGCCACATATTCCACAATAGCATTCTCATGCACTTTTGTGAAATAGTGATTAGTATTCCGCTTCTTCTTTTTCTTTTCCATATTGTTGTCCCAATTCGTGTAAAGGCTCTTCAAACTCGTCATCGGTGAGAGATAGTGAATTAGAGAATTCAAACGTTCTAAAAGTTTTGTCTATCTGTTTTGAGTGCTTAAGTAATCCAGATAAAGTGGGGTCTCCATAAAACGTTTCTAACTCATATACTTGCTTAAGGTGAGCCGTGTAAGCGGTACTAATCGACCTCAAATCAGCGACATCTTCGACGATCGCAGATATCCGATTAATGAGTTGCTTACAATACCAAACAAGCAAAAACAGGATGGCTGTCAAGATGAATATTAATGAGTAAACAAAATAAATGTTACTTAACACTCGATGCACCCTTTGAAGCCAACCTCTTTTTATATTCTTTAACGTCCTCTTTCGTGTCTTTTATGTAATCTCTCACAAGTTTGCCATCATTGTTTTTTGAGGTGATTGCCAAAATCTGGCCCGGGACCCGTTGTAGAGAACCAGATATACCAGTTGTGATGCAATCGTCGCAGTCGGTCAAAGTTATTTTGATAGAATGGAACTCTTCGCGAACAGTGGGACAATTCGTACACTTGTAGGAGTACTTTGGCATTCTATTCCTCTTCAATTTCGGATGTTGAAGTGGTGGTGGTTCCCTCGGACTCTTCCTCGGGCATATCCTCATACCCGTATTTTACCAAGGGTGGATTCATAACCACCAAGCCCATTTCCGACTCCCGGAATTTCATATCCTTGAGAGTGGGTACAATATCACTCTGATCTAATAGGGACTTCTGAAGGGCCATCATAATGGCCCCTAGCGCCTGGTCTGATAGTTGTTTGTCGTTCTTTGTGGTCATTTTGTGTTTCTCCTTTTATTCAATGACTGCTCGTCCTTTAAGTTCTTCCCAATCCTTTTCGGGACGTACTTCTAAATTTGTTTCCCACGCCGCTTTAAGTGTTTTCATGTCAACTTCATTTTCTTCGCCAAATTGAATTATGGCGCGAAGATCCTTCGGGAAGCAAGAGCCCCCAAAACCAAGTTTTCCATCGGGGCCCGGGACTTGGAGGTGGGAGTGACCGACACGGCCGTCTCTCACAAACCCGTCGACCGCGATATTCCAATCAACGCCACTTTTGTCTGCTAACATTTTCATCTCATTCAAGAAAGAAACCTTGAGAGCGAAAAAGCAGTTATTCATGTATTTGATAATCTCAGCAGTTTCATAATCACACATGACAACGGGGGTAGATTCCCCAAATCTATGTTTGAACAGTCGGGCGACGGCAGAGACTTCCCATCGAGGAATCTCCGGGGTGTGGGTGAGGCCTCCGATGATGAATCTTGATTGATTTATGAAGTCAAACTTTGCCGACCTCTCGGTAAGAAACTCCGGATTGAACACCAAAGCCAGGCGCCAATACTTCTTTGCCAACTTTCGAGTGGTACCTGGCACAACTGTAGACCTTATCAAAACTACATTCTTCTTTCTCGTATCGATTTTGGCTTCGTTGATTTCGTCCAGGGCTGTTTCTATAACCCCCAGATGGATTGAACCATCCTGATTTGACGGCGTCGGGACAGATAAGAAAATAAAGTCTGACTCGTTAACTGTTTCTCCTAAAGAAGAGTTCGATTTTTCTTGTTGCTTATCGTAAATTCGAATATTTGCATCATAGCCACATTGAGGTGAAAAGCCGTACGCGACTGCGGATCCTACAAACCCGTTTCCAACAATCCCTATGTTATATTTTCTACTCATCTATTTCCATCGATAACTTTGAATAAATGTTGTTTAACCCAACAATAAGGTTTTTTTCAGGCTTCCATCCGTGTTGGTCAAACTTTGATAAATCTGCACGCGTTAATAACACATCGCCCTTTCGTTCTTCAACATACTCAAATGATTGCTCTGGTAAGTATTGTAACACTATTTCCTTCAACTCGTTAAGGCTAATGTTCTCACCTGAGCCTACATCATACCACTCGCCCCACAAACTACCTTTGTCCAAGTTTTCTGCGCAGAATATATTGGCTGACACGATATCGTCAACGTGCGTCATGTCACGCCTTTGGTTTCCATCGCCAGTGATAAAAGGTGTTAAACCTGGGGTTTTGATATGCTTCTTCCAGTTGCAAACAACGGTTGCATATGCACTGTCCGCAACCTGATCGTAAGAGTAGACATTAAAATATCTCAAAGCGACGGTTTTCAATCCATAAAGCCTATGGTATAACAGAGTCTCTGCTTCTCCAACTTGTTTTGACAAAGCATATGGACTGGCCGGGCCTGAGCCGTTACCGACGACGGATGATGAGCTACTGTATATCACTGGTATCTCATTCTGTCTCGCATGATCTAAGACCGTAGAGGTCGCGACGATATTGTTTTTCATAACGTGAAGTGGGTTTTCCACACTATATGCCACCCGAGGGATCGCCGCAAGATGAAAGATCACCTCGGGTGCAAAGTTTTTAATGCGTTCGGGGATGCCGGTGCACAGATCCTCCCCCTCCTTGAGATCAACCCCACAAACAATGTGGTGTCGCTCTTCCAACTCGCGAACCAAATGCTTCCCAATGTAACCGAGGTGCCCCGTAACAAAAACTTTCACTAGATTCCGGTTCTTTTAGTGTATTCGTTCGTTTCTTTCTTTGCTTCAAATAACAATGTCATTCCATCCCTGTAGTCATAATGCGAGCGGGCTCCAGTCGACTGGTTTTGGGTGATCAAGACAAGATGGCCCTTGAACTCTAGGCCCGGGGGGCGATCAGGTAGTATATCTTTGTACGGATCAAGAATCTCTACAGCCTCATATTTCCCGTATGCGCCTGGCCAAGTGTCCAAAATAAAATAGCCACCGTCTGTCAATACACGTTCAACTTCATATAAAAACTTCTTTATATCATTGGTGTGATCAATGGCATTTGAAAAAACTAATTCAAATGTAGAATCTTCGTACTTTAAATTGTTGAAATCTCCCGCCACCACCAAGGGGGGGTGGGGGACCAAATCAACCCCGATAGCCTGCATGCCGAGGTTTTTAAGAGCCGCAACTTCCTCGCCTATTCTAGCACCCAAGCAAAGAGCAAGGCTGTCCGGGCGGAAGACATCCTGTGTAAAATTTGTTTTAATATATTCGCGGAGGGTCCTAAATCTCGCTTCAAAATGTGAGGCCCTTGCTTCAAAATTTTCTATTAATTTCTGCCGGCGCTCAGGATTAGTCGTTTTCTCCACTTGATGAGAGAGATAATTCTCATATGTTTCGTATTCTCTTTTCTTCATGTCTTTCTCCGTAAGTTGGTATAATAATTATACCAACTATTTCCATATATTTTAATAATTTATCGCCACGTCAAATCTATGTTTTTTAGATTTTCCCTTTCGATTCTCTCTTTTAACAACCTAGTAGGCTCTCTTAGAGAGACTATCTTCTTTTCGTGTGTTTCCACCAAGACATACGGTATATCTTGTATTACACCCTCATCTATCATACTATTTAGTAACTCTATCTCCGCTCCCTCAATATCAATCTTGAGAACCTTTATGGGCATCCCCAAGTTTCTTATAAAAGCGCACAGATCTATCAACTCAATTTCAAGATAATTGTCTGTATCGACATTGCTTTTATCAGGATTCGTGGAAGAGCCCGTTGAGTACACCACTTGATCTTCGTTGGCGTTCTCGTGAAGAAAAAGCTTCGCTTTGCCGGTTTTGGCCGAGGAGGACACCCCCTTTTGTATGCAGTGTACTCCTGGAGTGTTTTGGTACTTTTTCTTAAGAATGTCGAAAGCATGTTGATTCGGTTCAAACGCGTACACTTGGGCGCCGGCGCTTTTGAATACCTCAGTGACTAGACCCACGTTTGCTCCGCAATCTATTGTTACATCGCCTGGTAAGATCTCTATATCTGCGAACTTATGCGATTCATACATCTCTAGATACCATCATGCTTCTCACGACCTTTCCATTTGGTATATCATCAAACAACTCAGTTGCTAACATTATTCCGTCTTTAATCTCTATGTCTTTATACAAACTTCGTACCCAACCATCCGATTTCATCTCTTTTATTGGTGTGTATCCCAGTTCATGAAACGGCCTTGGGTTCGGTACTGGTGTCGATACCATGTGGCTTATTCTGAATCCTATTTTTGAATACTCCCTTAGAATCTTGGCAAAATCATTTTCGTCATCATACTCTTTTGGATGCACTTCTAGCAAAATGTGTGTTTCCCCGGAATTTCTATCAAAATAATCTAATCCACTCTCAAAAACTTTAACCTCATGACCCTCAATATCCATCTTGATGAAGTTGGGATATTCCCTCTGTTCACAAAAAGTGCCCAAAGTAAAACAAGGTACTGTCTCTTCTCTAACACTGTGTCTGGTTTTGTTAACACTGTTTAAATTTGGTCGATCAGAAATCCAAAACTGGGATAAGCCGTTTTTGTCAGTTATAGCACAGCGAGTAATCTCGCATCTGTCCATATAACCATTTTGAGACAAGTTGGCATTAAGATATTTTATATTATGAGGATCTGGTTCTATCGCGTATACGTTACCTGCTGGGGAGACGTTGCGAATCATGAACATAGTTGCGTACCCAATATTTGCTCCTAAATCGATACACGTCATACCCTCTTTCACAGTTTCATCAAGTATGTTC
>TARA_R110000824_G_scaffold390760_5_pt1 | contig 17350 bp, 18 predicted proteins | sample TARA_R110000824 | Tara Oceans TARA_R110000824 (sample SAMEA4397747) | marine metagenome | biome: Polar Biome; feature: [MES] marine water layer (ENVO:01000295) within the mesopelagic zone...; material: water (ENVO:00002006), including particulate matter (ENVO:01000060) such...
ATCCTCAATGTTGTCCTGGGACCCATCTTGTTTCCGTCGAAGCCTGCGGCTAAACTCTGGCCCGCAGGCACGGCCCGGGCCTCCTCCCTCCATTGGGAAAGCAATCGACATGCGGGGTGCGTGATATCTGATTGAACCCACTTTTTCGGGCATGCGCATAAGGAGGGATTGCGAATTCTGCTCGCAAGAGGAGGTTCTCACATGAGATTTTCTGTCCCCATTTTTCGGCTGAAACGGCAGGCAAAGCAGCTCGCACGCGAAAAAGAAATGCCTCTGCACAAGGCGCTTGATCGGGTTGCGCATGGTGAAGGTTTCCAGAGCTGGAGCCATCTTGCTGCGTCTTCCTCCGGTTCCCGGCCTGCGGGCGAGGTGCTGGCGCAACTCAGTCCGGGCGATCTTGTGCTGCTCGGCGCACGGCCCGGTCAGGGCAAGACGCTTCTGGGGCTGGAACTCGCCGCGGAAGCCGCGCGGAAAGGCCGCCAGAGTTTTTTCTTCACCCTTGAATATACCGAAGCAGATGTTCTCAGCCGTTTCATATCTCTTGGCATAGACCTGAAAACTCTGGGCAGTTCATTCTTCCTTGATACATCCGACAATATTTGCGCGGACCATATTATCGAGCGATTGAAACAGGCTTCCGGTGGTACTGTTGCGGTTGTCGACTATCTGCAACTTCTGGATCAGAAGCGGCGGAACCCTGCACTGGCCGATCAGGTGCAGGCGTTAAAGGTTTTCGCGCGCGCTGCGGGCGCGATCATCGTTCTGATTTCGCAGATTGACCGTTCATTTGGCGGGCCGACGGACGGCCGTGAGGCCGGGCGTTTGCCGGACATCTCGAATGTCCGGTTGCCCAATCCGCTTGATCTGACGGTCTTTACAAAGACCTGTTTCCTGCATGAGGGCGACCTGGTTCTTGAAGCGGTCGCCTGACGCGGCGGGTGCAAGGTTGGACAGGTTTCGGTCGGGGCGGTTGCCCGGACCGGAGCCTGTCTCCTATTGTAATGGCGACATTGTGCATCCAAAGGCCTGAACCCATGACCGACCACGCCCAAACCATCCCCGTCCTCGCCTCGCTCAACATCGAGCAGAGCCGCGCCTTCTACGAAGACAAGCTCGGCTTCGCTGCCGAAGTCATCGGCGACTATATGATCGTGCGCCGCGACCAGATGGAAATTCATTTCTGGCTTGCGGATGATCGCATTCATCCCGAAAACACATCCTGCTACATACGCGGCGGCCAGATTCCTGCGCTCTATGCCGAATATTCAACCAAAGGCATCGGCACCGACCCCGTTGGCGGCGAACGCATCTCCGACTTCACTGTCCGGCCATGGGGCATGAAGGAATTTTACGTCTGGGACTGCCACGGCAACCTGCTCAAATTCGGCATGTCGGCAGACGAGGTTTGAACAGAAGCCGTTTGGTAAAAAGCCCCTCCTCTATTGATGTGAGAGGAGGGGCTTCTTGCAAAACTGACTTAATGGTGTCGACGACGGTTGCACTGGCCCTTACCCCAGAACCAGTCATTGCCGCGTGCATTGCATTCTTCTTCGGGCGTCAGTGTGCGCGAACCGGAAGCCGCAATCGCCGATGACATTGAATCGCCCGGCAGGTTTGCGATCGGATCGTCTGCACGGTTGCGCAGTTTCAGGCTTTTGTCGTCACCGAAATAGAAGCGGATACCGATCTGCGCCGTGCTGTAATTATCTTCGCCTGCTGTCGCGTCGGCAAAAAATGTCATACCGGATGGAAGCGCGGTGCGGGGCTGGTATTCAAGTCCGGCAAGGGCTGATGTATTCAGCACCGGATCGTTTGCTGCACCAAGCGAGAGGCGCAGGTCGTCCTTGGGATACCAATAGCTGGTCGCTGAGCCGTAAAATCCATCGCGCACATTCGAGCCGTTCTGATGGCCCGCTGTCAGAGCAATGGTGACGGGGCCTGCGTAAAGTTCGCCTTCGCCGCCAAAGCGTGTGACGGACAGGTCAGGCCGCGCATTGTTGCTATCGACATTCAGATAGCTGCCCGTGATGCCGATAAGACCCTTGGCCGGATCGCGCCAGAAGAGATGGCCGCCAATGCCTGCAATCTCGTTGCCGTCACGTGTGCCCAGCACTGTATCGGCCTGAAAGCCGAACTTATGCGAGATGGGAGCGGTCAATGAGCCGAGAAACAGAGCGCCATATTCGCCGTCCTGATTGTTCTGCTCGCCATATGTGCCGGCAATCGCTGCTTTGCCGTTGAGCTTTGTCACAGCGGGCGCATCTTCGGCGGCAGCACTATTTATCGCACCCAATGCGACAAGTGTTCCTACAGCGATGCAGCGTGCAACAATTTTTGTGAACATAATTTGTCCCCCGACAGGTTTTGGAGTTTTTATGGACGCGGCTTATCAATAGGCGTCCTCGGTGTGCGGCACGTTATGGGCGGGGGAAGTTCATTGGTAGACCGTGCGGGCGCTTCGGGTCAGTTAAAAACTGAAGCTTGTAAAATTACTTCACCCGTTTGTGTGAGTGTCTCATCCCTTTGTATGAGCGCGTCATTCTTTCGGGTGAGTAATTTGTATTAGTGGAAAAGAAACGCCCGCGAAGGATTTTTCCATCGCGGGCGCTTCTGTTCGGATAGAAGAATTAAAAGATTTCAGCGCAACCGCTGCCGGTCCAAATCCAAGCACCGCCACGGGCCTCGCATTCCTGCTGGGCTGTCGGGCCTGATGCCGACACGGCTACTGCTGCTGCTGCTGCGCTGGTGATCGAGTCGCCAGGCAGGTTCACAATCGGGTCATCGTTGCGGTTGCGCAGCTTCAGGTTCTTGTCGTCGCCGAAGTAGAAGCGCACGCCGATCTGGCCAGTTGTGTAGTCATTGTCACCGGCTGTCGCATCGGCAAAAAATGTCAGGCCCGACAGCGTGGCTGTGCGGGGCTGGAATTCGATACCGGCGATGGCTGCGGTGTTGAGGACGGGATCATTGGTGGCGCCAAGGCTCAAGCGCAGATCGTCATTGGCATACCAATAGCCTGTGGCCGAGCCGTAGAAGCCGTCGTCCACATTGTGGCCGTCCTGATAGCCCGATGTCAGGGCGATAGTGAACTGACCGAGATAGAGTTCGCCTTCGCCACCAAAACGCGTGACGCTCTGGTCGGGTGTCGCGTTGGAGTTGTCGATGCTGAGATAGCTTGTTGTCAGTCCGACAAGGCCGGTCGTGGGGTCGCGCCAGAACAGATGGCCGCCAATGCCCGCGATTTCATTGCCGTCACGTGTGCCGACTACCGCGTCGCCTTGAAAGCCGAACTCATGCGAGATGGGTGCCGTCAGCGAGCCGAGAAGCAGGGCGCCGAATTCGCCGTCCTGATTTTCCTGTTCGCCATAAGTGCCGGCGATGGCTGCTTTGCCGTTGATTTTGGACACTGCAGGCGTTTCGCCCGCGATGGCGCCGCTTGTCAAAGCGCACGCAAAGAGGGTGCCAAGCGCGAGGCCGCGCAAGGTTGAGGATTGGAACATTTACATATACTCGCAGAAGGGCTGGAACATATTGCGCGTTTGGTGAGAGAGGATCGCGCAAGGCAAATCACCTGTTTTGCAACTCAGGTCGTAGGATGCTTTGGTCTGAATAGATAGCGGTCACGGATGCGTCTGATGTATTTAAAGGACAGGGTACTCAAATGACACAGCCGGGAGATCGCATGGCAGGCACGGACAGGCTACCCGACCTTCTCGCTCCCGATCTCCGTCTTGTCTTTGTCGGCACGGCGGCGTCGCATCGCTCGGCGGCGGAAGGCGCTTACTATGCCCATCCGGGAAATCGCTTCTGGCGCACGCTTCACGAGGTGGGCATCACGACCCGACTTTTCGCCCCGCATGAATTCCGTGATCTTCTCGCGCTCGGTATCGGTTTTACCGACATGTCGAAGCGCGGCTCGGGCATGGACCATAATGTCGCCGAAGGTGAGTTCGACGTACCGCGCTTCAGCGCTGCCATGCGTTTGCATTGCCCGAAAATCATCGCCTTTACTTCAAAGAAGGCCGCGAGCCTTTTCTATGGACAGCCGACACAAAAAATCAGGCTGGGACTTCAACCGTCCCAGCCTGACTTTTCGTCTGTCTTTGTGCTCACGTCACCGTCTGGTGCCGCGACGCGCTATTGGGATATTGGCCCGTGGCGCGAATTGGCTGCATTATATCACGTGTACTGACGGCAAATGCCATTCTGCCAGAAGTAATAAGGTCCACGCGCGAGGCAGGCTGCGACCGGATCATCCGCCGTGCCGCTGTCAACCGTATCGGCCGGCAGGTTTGCCATCGGATCGTCTTCGCGGTTACGCAGTTTCAGGCTCTTGTCTTTGCCGAAATAGAGACGGATACCGGCTTGGGTAGAGACATATTCGTCTTCGCCGAAAGTGGATTTGGCAAAGAGGGTTAGTCCCGGCATGGCGGCAAAGCCCGGCTGATATTCGACGTCGGCAAGACCGGTCGTGTCGAGCACGGGGTCATTGGCTGCGCCGATGCCAAGACGAAAATTGTCCGTGGCATACCAATAGCCGATGGCCGAACCGTAATAGCCGTCTTTGACGTTCTGGCCGTTCTGATGGCCGGATGTCACCGCGAGGGTGAAGTCACCGAGATAGAGTTCGGCTTCACCACCAAAGCGCGTGACGTCGCGGTCGGGCGAGCCGCCTTCATAGTTGGCGGTGAGATAGCTACCGGTGATGCCGATAAGACCCTTTGCCGGATCGCGCCAGAAGAGATGTCCGCCGATGCCGCCCAGGCTGTTGCCTTCGCGTGTGCCGATAACCGCGTCGGCCTGAAAGCCGAATCTATGCGAGATCGGGGCTGTCAGCGAGCCGAGGAACAAGCCGCTATATTCCTCGTCGGTCATGTTCTTTTGGTCGTGATAGGCGCCAGCGATGGCGGCCTTGCCGTTGATCGCGGAGACAGCAGGCGCGTCACCGGCATGCGCTGCCGTGGCGGCCAGCATCGCGAAGGCGGCGGCCATAGCTGCGGCGCGGATTTTGATTGTGTGTTTCATAAATTTTCCTGAGATGGCGCATCGTGATTGAACCGCTCGGAGTGTCGGTGATTGATGGTAAATAGAGGCTTAACGCTGCCAAGCGTCTGGTTCAAACTAGCCTGAACCCCGCCGCATGCGGTCAGTGCAGCACCACATCGGCAAAGGCTACCAGTCCGATCACGGTCAGCAGGGCCAGCGCGATGGCGCGATATTGCTGTTCGCTTGCCAGTCCGAACAGGCGATGACCGATAAAATTGCCGATCATCAATGCCGGGATCAGCGACAGTGCGACAATCAACGTGTCGATGGTTGTCAGCCCCGTCATGGCCCCGAGCGCCAATGTGCCAATGTCGGTGAAAATGAAAAACATCAGCAACGAGGCGCGTTTGGTGGCGGCCGTAATAGGTCGGGCGAGAAAATAGATCATCACGGGCGGTCCGGGCATGCCGACCGCGCCCGACAATGCACCCGCCGTCGCGCCGATGCCGAATGTCGCGGCTTTGGGCAGGCCCAAAGGCAGTTGTGCGCCGCTTGCCATCAACGCCACTGTGATAAGCAGGATTGCGCTGATGCCGATGCGCAAGGCTTCGGGATGGATAATGGCCAGCACCCAGATGCCGGGCGCAATGGCAAGCAAGGCGGCAGGCACCAGCCGCTTCAGCGAGTTCCAGTCGGCATCGTGACGTGCCTTGGGGGCCAGTTGCATCGCGCTGAGCAAGTCGAGTGCCAGTGCCAGAGGCACCGCGACGACAGGCGGCATGACAAGCGAGAGCAGCGGCACCACGGCAAGACCGAAGCCGAAACCGGCAAAGGCTTTCAGCGTCGTCGCCAGCAGCACAGCGCCAAAGGCTGCCGCATAATCGGGCAGGGTCAGCGCATGGGCGTTCAGGATATCGAGAAGAGCGTGCAAAATGGATGACCGGAAAAACACGACGCGAGCCTCATGAGGCCCGCGCCGGATAGGTTTGACTGACGATCTGGTATTTTATGCGCTTGCGGCCTGCGGTCCGCGAATGAGCTTGCCGGGCAATGCGCCTGTCGGCTCATCATCCTTGGCCACCACAACACCCGACAGGATCGTCGCCTTGTAGCCATGCGCGCCCTGCCACAGGCGGCGGCCACCAGCGGGCAGGTCGAAGCGCATTTCAGGATGGGTGAAGGTGAGATTGTCGAAATCGATAATATTCACATCTGCCTTCATGCCAGCCTTCAGCACACCGCGATCAAACAGGCCATATTGTTCGGCTGTGTCTTTCGTCTGAATACGGATGATGTCTTCAATCGGCAGTTTCGGCCCGCGTGTCCGGTCGCGCGCCCAATGCGTCAGCATGAAGGTCGGCGTGCCGCCATCGCAGATTGCGCCCACATGCGCGCCGCCATCGGCAAGGCTGATGCCTGTCTGGGGGTGGCGCAGCGTTTCTTCGATTGCCGTGTAGTCATTGGTCGAATAGCCGAAAAGCGGAAAGTAAAGCAGCGCTTGCCCATTGTTCAGCATCATCGCGTCATAGGCGACTTCCGCCGGCGCCTTTCCTTGGCGCTCGGCAATGGCGGCCACGCTGTCATCGGGCGCGGGTTCATAATTTTCGCGCTCGCCCATCGGATACATTTTGTGGAAGCTTGTGGTGATGAAGCGTCCGAACTCGCCGAATTTCGACACATTCGCGCCGCCGCAAATTTCGGCGCGCACTTTCGGGTCTTTCAGCTTTTCTATGCGCTCGGCGAAGGGCAGCAAGGAATAGGGGCGGTATTCGGGAAAGCCCACAAACGGATGGATCGATGTCTGCCAGCCCATCAGCAGGCCCACAGGACGGCCCGAATGCTGTCCGCGCAGATTGGTCACGCCTTCAGCGCGGGCGCCATCCAGCAGGGACAGCATTTCCTTATAGAGGTCGGGTGCCTCGTCGATCTGCTGGATCTGGAAAGTGACCATGGCTCCGGTCTCCTTTGCCATTTTCAGCATCCAGTCAAATTCCTTGGCCATTTCGCGATGCGTGGCCGCGATCTGGAAGACGCCGCTGCCATGGGCTTTCAGTGCATCGGCAATGCCGAAAAGTTCGTCATTGGCCGCCAGCGTGCCGGGCACAGGGTCGCCCTTCAATGTATTGTGCAAATCTGTGCGCGAGGTGGAAAAGCCCAGCGCGCCCGCCTGCATGGCGTCATAGGTCAGGTCGCGCATCTGGGCGATGTCGTCTGGCGTTGCCGGTTCATTGTCGATGCCGCGCGAGCCCATGACATAGACGCGTAGCGCGCAATGCGGCATCTGTGTGCCGATGTCAGCCGCATATGAGCGTTTGTCCAGCGCATCGAGAAATTCGGGAAAGCTCTCCCATTCCCATTTGATACCCTCATGCATGGCCGCGCCGGGAATATCCTCCACCGCTTCCATCAGGTCGATCAGCTCGTTGCGGGCCTCGGGCTTTACCGGCGCAAAGCCGACACCGCAATTGCCCATTACCACGGTGGTCACGCCATGCTGCGAGGAGGGCGTGAGAAAGGGGTCCCACGTTGCCTGTGCATCATAATGGGTGTGAATATCGACAAAGCCGGGTGTAACCAGAAGGCCGGTCGCGTCGTATTCATCGCGTCCCTGTCCTTCAACCTTGCCGACTTTCGCGATTTTGCCGCCATCAATAGCGACATCGCCCACAAAGGCGGGCGCGCCCGTGCCGTCCACAATGGTGCCGCCCCGTATCACGAGATCATGCGTTGTCATGCTTGTTTCCTCAGGCTTTTTTGAGCTGTTGGGGCACAGTTTGGGCTGACGCGGACGCAAGGGCAAGGGCCCGCATGGTCGCGGGCCTTTTCCCGTGGGCCTCAAAGGCTTACATTGGGTCTAACCTCTGAAAAGGAGAAAGCATCATGTTCAGTTTGCGCAAAAAAGCCGAAATGCCGGACCCCGCCGACGCGCTTGCGGGCCGCGATTTCGCGATCCCGACTGCCAGCACTCATTTCGTCAATGGTGCGCCGCTCAAAGGGCCATATCCGGCAGGCAGCGAAATTGCTGTCTTCGGGCTTGGCTGTTTCTGGGGCGCGGAACGCAAGTTCTGGGAAGTGCCGGGCATTTTCGTGACAGCGGTCGGCTATGTGGCAGGCTACACGCCCAACCCGACTTATGAAGAAGTCTGCTCGGGCCGCACGGGCCATAACGAGGTTGTGCTGGTGGTTTATGATCCCGCCAAAGTTTCCTACGACAATTTGCTGCGCACATTCTGGGAAGCCCATAATCCCACGCAAGGCATGCGGCAGGGCAATGATGTCGGCACGCAATATCGCTCGGGCATCTATGTCACCAGCGATGCACAGCGCAAGGCGGCAGAAGCCTCGCGTGACGCTTTCGGTGCGGAACTTTCCAAAGCCGGTTTTCCCGCCATCACCACCGAGATCGCGGATGCAGGCCCGTTCTATTTTGCCGAGGATTACCACCAGCAATATCTCGCCAAAAATCCGGCAGGTTATTGCGGTCTCGGCGGCACTGGCGTCGCATGTCCCATCGGAACAGGCGTGGCTGCGGCTGAATAATTGCAGCATCTTATAATTCTCTCTGCGCTTGCAGGAAGGAACAAAAGAAAGCGGGGATGTGAAAACGTCTCCGCTTTTTTCATAATCTCGTAAATCCAGATTATGTCCTTGCGTTTCAGAAACCTCAGTATTAGGACGATTTTTCTCTCATTCGCTTCACAGATGCGGCGGCAATGTGTTCATGCCGTGATCATTTGGTGTGCGGGTTGACCCTGCCGTTCATAGCCGTTCCAATCGCCTCGTTTCGAGTTGTTAGGTTACAACTGACATGAAGGATTATTGATATGAACAAATTCAAACAGATTGCCCTCGTCGGTGCTGCCGGCTTCACACTGATCGCCGCTCCTGCCTTTGCAGGCACGCTTGGCGGCGCAGTTGGCGCAGGTGCTGGCGTTGGTGCCGATGTCGGCGGCAATACGGTTGGTGTTCATACAGGTGCGGATGTGAATACCGGTGTGAAGACCGATACAGCCGGTAGCGCCGCAAATGTCGGCGCGTCGGGCCACAGCAGCGCATCGACCAGCGTCGAGGTTCCTGACGTCAAAGGCGAAGCCCTGAAGACAGGCGCTGCTGCAAAGTCCACAGCGGATGATGCTGCCGCTAAAGTCGAGGCAACAGGTGAGGCCGCTGCTGACAAGGCAGAAGATGCGGCCACCTCGACCATGGGCAAGGCAGAAGCTGACGTGGATGCCAATATCGAAACCAAAGGTGCTGCCTCGGTGAACTAATTCACCCGCGCTCCGGTTCGGCCCTCTCCTTTGAAAGAAGGGGAGGGCCTTTCTTTTTGATCTCACTTTCCTCCACCTCCCCCTTGAGGGGAGGTCAAAAAATCTTCTCTAGATTTTTTGGGTGGGGGTCTCTGCCTATCGGCAAATGCAGAACTTGCGATACCCGTCGTTCCCCCCACCCAAAATATTCGAAGACAAATATTTTGACCTCCCCTCAAGGGGGAGGTGAAGAAAGAGGCTAAACTTAAAAACCACCTCCCCCTCGTGGGGAGGTCAAAAAATCGAAGATTTTTTGGGTGGGGGGAATCTGTTAATCGCTAAGCAAAAAAGGCCGCTCATCAGAGCGGCTTTTCCATCATCAAAACTCCGTCAGCGTCCAATCACGCGTTCGCCAGCGCTTCCTTGCGGGCATCCGACTGGTCGCGCATCTCTGCCTTCATCGCCTTCTGCAATTTCTCAAAGGCGCGCACTTCGATCTGGCGCACGCGCTCGCGGCTGATGCCGTATTCTTGGCTCAGGTCTTCCAGCGTTGCCGGTTCGTCGCGCAAATAGTTCCGATCTCATGATATTATTTCCCATTAACAGATTCTCTCGATTTTAGGTGTTAAGGGGATGGTCGGAAGGTATCGAAAGAGCATACCTCGTGACGTTGAACGTGCTCTTCGTCAAGAGGCTGGATTTGGATGCTCCCGGTGTGGACATCCGTATTTAGAGTATCACCATATCGTTCCTTATGAGGAGGAAGCGCATTTTCGTGTTGAGGACATGATTGCCCTCTGCGCGAATTGCCATAATTTCGTTCATTCTCAAGGACGGGATCGCCAGTACCGAATTAAACAGGCCCCGAAGAACGTCAGTGACGGTGAATTTCGAGGATTGTTGCAATACGACAAGCGTGATCTCGTATTTAGAGTAGGTGGAAACTGGTATGAAAATGTCCCTACAATCTTGCAGTATCGCGATGTCCCGTTGATTGGTTGTCGCTTGGAGGAAGATCAAGCACTCGTTTCAGTGAATTTGTTAAATTCTGCTGAAAGGTTGGTGCTTAAGGTTGTCGACAACGAGGTGGTTTTCAGATTGGGTGATTTCTGGGATTTTGAATGTAGACGTAATATTGCGACTGTGAGAAGTGGTCCGCGGAACATCGCACTAAAGCTAGACTTTTCGAAACCTGATGCAATTATAGAAGGTAAGTTATGGGCTGGCTCTACTCTTTTGAATCTTGGTTCGGAGCATTCTAATATTGGTACTATTTTTTTTGAGAACAACACTTTTTCGAATTCGGCGGTTGGAATTCAATTAGGGTAACAAAACGTCTAGGCCCTCAAAAAAAACCCGCTCACAAGGAGCGGGTTTTTCTCATTCTTCAGTCAACGAACCAATCAAGCATTCGCCAGTGCTTCCTTGCGCGCTTCTGACTGATCGCGCATTTCCGCCTTCATCGCCTTCTGCAATTTTTCGAAGGCGCGCACTTCGATCTGGCGCACGCGTTCGCGGCTGATGCCGTATTCCTGTGACAGGTCTTCCAGCGTTGCCGGTTCGTCGCGCAGGCGGCGTTCGGTCAGGATGTGCATTTCGCGTTCGTTCAATGACTGCATGGCCTTGGCCAGCATTTCATTGCGCAGCTGCATTTCCTCTTTGTCGCCCAGTTCCATTTCCTGGTCGGCCGTGTCATCGACCAGCCAGTCCTGCCATTCGCCACCTTCGCTATCGACGCGCAGAGGTGCGTTGAGCGAATTGTCGGGGCCGGACATGCGGCGGTTCATCGAGACGACTTCGTCTTCTGTCACGCCGAGACGTGTGGCGATGGCTGTCACGTTTTCGGGGTTCAGGTCGCCTTCTTCGATGGCCTGAATCTGGCCCTTCACCTTGCGCAGGTTGAAGAACAGTTTTTTCTGCGCGGCGGTCGTGCCCATTTTTACAAGGCTCCACGAGCGCAGGATATATTCCTGAATGGAGGCGCGAATCCACCACATGGCGTAGGTCGCCAGACGGAAGCCCTTTTCTGGCTCGAAGCGTTTGACCGCCTGCATCAGGCCGACATTGCCTTCCGAGATCACTTCGCCGATGGGCAGGCCATAGCCGCGATAGCCCATGGCGATTTTCGCCACGAGACGCAGATGGCTCGTCACCAGTTGCTGGGCTGCGTCGCCGTCTTCATGCTCTTTCCAGCGTTTGGCGAGCATGTATTCTTCCTGCGGTTCCAGCATCGGGAACTTGCGGATTTCCTGCAGATAGCGCGACAGCGAGACTTCCGGACTGGAAGCGGGCGCATTCGTAACAGGAACAAGCTTTGTGGACGTGGCCATGACGGTACCCCTTCTCGGATCTGCTGCTATTGGCCCCCTTTGGCTATAGCAATACGCACCTTCGCGGTGCAGCAGACCAACGCTTGGTTATATAAGCGCAGACTTGGGCCAAAAAAGGTCCAATCGGGCGAAATCTGTGTATTTACTTATGATCCACATGAAGCATTTGTGAATTCATATGGTCTATTGCCCAGTTTAACGCGCTTTCAGGGCATCATAAAGGGCCTGCATATCGGCGGGGATATCTGCATCAAAACCCATTTGTTCCTTGGAACTCGGGTGCTCAAAGCCCAGATGATGGGCGTGCAGGGCCTGCCGTCCCAGCCGCTCCAGCGCCACTTGTGCGGCCTCGTTCAGCTTGGCTTTGCGGGTTTTCTGGCCGCTGCCATAGGCGTGGTCGCCCAGCAGGGGGTGGCCCATCGAGGTCAGATGCACGCGGATCTGGTGTGTGCGGCCTGTTTCCAGCACGCATTCGACACGGCTCACTTCGATCGGATTGCCGAAATTCTCGCGCACTTTGTAATGTGTGATGGCTTCGCGGCCTGCCGTTTTGGCGGTCGCCATTTTGGTGCGGTTATGTGACGAGCGTACGATATTGGCGTTGATTGTGCCCACATGCGGTAGGGGCGAGCCCCAGACAAAGGCCGTATAGGCCCGCGTCAGGCGTCCATCGCGGCCATGGCTGGCAAATTGCTCGCTGAGCGAGCGATGTGCGCGGTCGGTCTTGGCCACCACCATCAGCCCGCTTGTGTCCTTGTCGAGGCGATGCACGATGCCGGGGCGTTTCTCGCCGCCAATGCCCGACAGGCTCGCGCCGCAATGGCTGATCAGCGCATTGACCAGCGTATTGTCGTGATTGCCGGCGGCGGGGTGCACCACCAGTCCGGCAGGCTTCATGATGACGATGAGGTCGGCATCCTCATAAACAATGTCGAGATCGATGGCTTGCGCCTTTGGCCGCGCATCGCGGGGGGGTGGCACGAGGACGATATAGGTTTCGCCTTCCTTGATCCGGTATGATCCGTCTATAAAGACCGCACGCCGTCCCTCGGCAATCTGTTCGACCTGACCTTCGTCGATCAGGGTTTTCACCCGCGCACGCGACAGGACCTGTTCTTGGGTCATTTCCAGCAAGGCGTCGGTGAGAAACTTGTCGAGGCGCGTTCCAGGGTCCGTTGGTCCCACGGTCACGATATGGCTTTGGCCGTCTGAATTTTTGTCCGATGAGGATGTCATGCCTGAAGATACCGCTGCGCCGTCCGATATGGAAACGCCGCCTGTCCCGCGTCTGTTCGCGATGAAGGCTGTTGTGATTGTGATGGGGCTTGTGCTGGTTGCCGGATTCGGTTTCGTGGTCGCCACTCTTATAGCGCGTGTCACCAATCTCAAGTCCGAAACGCAACTTGTCGGGCCGGGTGGCCGGTTTGGTGTCACCGATGTCCAGATCGACAAGGGGGATATCGTGCGTTCGGTCAATCTCACCGAGGATCGTATGGCTGTTCATATGTCCGGTGCGCAGGGCGAGGAAATCATCATCGTCAATGTGAAGACCGGCGTCGAGCTTGGCCGCTTCCGGTTGCGTGCCCTGACGGGTCTGGCCGCCAATACAAAGCCCTGATTATCCCCTGAAGACCCTGAAGATTGTTTTTGCTGACGCGTGAGGTCTGACGCGCGGTCGGCATCGCATGGTTGCTCGCATTTCATGCAGGAAAACAAGCAATCTCATGCTGGAAACGCTCGATCTCTACAAGGAAAATACAGGTTTTCGCTGCATGCATCGGGTGCATGCGGCGGTGTTTTCATGTGTCGGGGGGAGGAGGGTGCCGCCAGCGCCTTTGGGGAGGAGGGAGGATGGCGCTGGCGGCATTCTGAAAGCCAAGATCGGGGAGGAGGATCGATCAACTTTCGTGAGTCTGTTATCGGCCTCTCGTGACAAAATGTCAAACCATTAAATGCTGCGTCGCAATATGAGTATGTCTCAGAAAATCAGATGGCAGATGGTATTAAGTCATTGATTTATAAGGTGTAATTTCGGATTTATTACATAGGATTAATATACCTATGCGCAATATGCGCCCGTTTGACGCAGTGCGGACGTCATTTTTTAGGGTGCACTCCCTAGACTGCTTCCACATTGCGCAGGGGCGGGACAGGTGTGATCGGGCTTGATCGGCTTTGATTGCGGGCCTATATGGGTCGTCCGGCCTGCTTGTCCCCATCGTCTAGCGGTCAGGACGTCGCCCTCTCACGGCGAAAACAGGGGTTCGATTCCCCTTGGGGATACCATTAGGTCTCTAAGGCCTTGTTTTAACACACACATTAGTGTTTTCAATAGGTTGGATGGCTCTTGGGTGTCCAAGAAGCGTCCAGTTTTGCTTTTAAGTTTTTTAGGCACTTAGGCCTTGCTTTGAGAAAATGTCATATCGAACGGTAGCAGTTCGACGCCGTATCCTATTTCATCTAGGTGGGTTGGTGCCTGTTTGCCCCCGGGTATTGCAATCTTGAATGGCGTTAGGCCTCCACCTGTGTAATCTCGAATCCAATTGAAAAACTGTACTTCGCCACGCTTTTCGCCGCAGCAGATACGGAGAGCTAAGTTTCTGCCATTTGGATCTTCATCCGCAACAACATGCCAGCGATAGCCTCTGTCAGGAATTTGTCGTTTCTTTTTATCGGCTGGTTTGTCTGGGCGAATATGACTGCTTGACGTGAGTAAAGCCATGCAGTCGCGAGCGAGCATTAGTGCAAACATTCCAGGATTTCGTTGAAAGATTTTGTAGCCTTCCGCGTCATTTTTGGAGATTTGCGGCGTTGAAAAGCCGTGGAATATCTGGTCGCGCACCTTTCCGACAATCCCGATGTGGTCAACATTGATTGGTTTTTCATTTCCAATCTGAAAGTAAGGGAACATTTCATCGTAGCCATATCCTAGGAACATTCTGATGCGGTCTCGTGATCCCTCTGCATTAATTTGTCCTGACGCCAAAGCTTCCAAGCAGGTAAATAGGTGAACGGCTCTATAGCGCGGGTCAACTTGCCTTGTGGCTTGGAGGTAGAGGTTGAGCAAGAAACGATATCTGTCCTCAGAAGCTTGAGCTTTCATTATGCGCTTGGCGCTCGCTTCGTTTGCCTTGGCGGTGTTAAAGTTTGGCTGATCTAACCCGGGTGAGCCAATGTGAATACCTTTCGCTCTAGGCAGGATCATCTTTATACTGACATCTTCACCATTGGCTATTGCTACGGCGAAAGGTTCGAATGTTTCTCCAAAAATAATTCCCAAGGCATTCCGGGCGCGCTCGAACTCGTCTGCAAATGGAGATGCAAAATCCTCCGTAGCCGTAATCACGTTTTCGAGTTTTGATTCAATGAGAATCGCGGTTATGGGTTCAGAAAGTTTTTCGTTTTCTTCTAAATTTTTTAGGTTTTGGCGCAAAGAAGGTCGTGTCGATGGCTCGAATAGATTGAGAATAGTTTCAATTCGGCGTGAGGCTCCCAAAGGAGAGAGCGGGACGACTTTGCAAGTGTCGCTAAGTTGTAATTCGTATTCTAGGCGTGGGCCTACGGTTAATTCAATTGCTCTAATAGGCATATTTGTTGACGGTGCCGTCATACTTGAGCCGAAGGTTTCATTCCGGCTTTGAGCGCACGGATACGGTCAGCCAGAAAGCCTTCAGACACGGGCACCGGCTCGTCGCCGTCATCTTCGGCCTCATCTTCCATATCGCTCAGGTGGTTCTCCCCGATCAGCGGATCATCTTCCTCTGCGATTGCGGGTGCTGCGGGCGTTTCGTCCATTTGCAGCAGCGAGGCTTTTATCTGTTCGATATCGGGCTGTGTGTCGTCGTCTTTCTCGTCATCTGCCTGATAGGGTGTCAGCACCGGCTTTGACAGCATTTCAGGGACAGGCGTTGGCGTCGGCGCTGTTTCCTCGACCTGTTGTTCGGTGGCGGCGGTTGTTTCGGCAAATTGTCCGTTCAATGCCTTTGCGCCTGCGATCTGGCTGGTCACGGCTTGCATATCGGCGATCAGGCGGTTTGCCTTTTCGCTCAATGCGTTCAACTCGGTATCGACCTGACCGCGATTGTCCATGTCTCGGCGTGCGGCTGCTTCCAGTTCGTCGATGCGGGCTTGCAAAAGGCTGAGGTTTTTCAGGTGGTTTTCTGCCTCCGCCTTTGCCGCTTCGTTTTGCGCACGCAATGTTGTCACTGCATTTTTCAATTCGTCCGCATTGGCAATGGCGTTGTTCAACGCGTCTTCCAGCTTGATTTTGCGGGTCGTCAGATTGGTCAGTTCCAGCTTCTTGTCCTGCAAGGCCACTTCCAGCGCGGTTGCGCGGTCAGCCTGCTGTTTCAGCTCGTCCAGATTGAGATTGCTGGTCAGATTGCGTGTGGTCACTTTCACCGCGCGGCGCCAGACAAGCCACATGGTGCATAGGGCGAGCAGGGTGGCGATCAGAAATCCAAGGGCTATCAACATCATGTTCTCGACCATTGGTGCCTCACTGTCTCGTTACTTCAGTTGCTATGCGTGTCTGGTTAACCCTGCGACCGGCCAAACCCTGCCAGAAAAGATTATGGTCATCCAGCACGCAGGGCACCGGATGACCATCTAAACGTCCAAGCGTGTCAGAACGGCAACCATTCGCGGGACTTGGTATATTTCAAATAGCCCACCGAAGCGCCGAGGCGGAGGCCCGCCCCGGCCCGCATGGGGGCCAAAATGACATTGTCGCGCTGCTGGTAGTTCACGCCGACACCCGCGATCAGGTAGGCGCTGCCTTCCACACCGGGAAAGCGCTGATAGATGGTTTCGCCATTGGGCAGATTGTAGATCAGCGTGAAAACCTTGACCGCGTTGCCGCCGAAATCCCAGCCGGCTGTCGGGCCCTGCCAATAGACTTTCTGGGTGCCGCCGGATTTCATGTGCAAGGTTCCCACGCCATAGCGCAGGCCCAGCACGAAAGCGCCGCTGGCTTCCTCGCCTTTGATATAGGCATTGGGCTCGCCGTATTTCTGGAAGACCGAATGTACCGCGTCGGCAAGGCCTTTGGCGGTGCTGCCGAAAACCTGACCGGCCTCGATCATCATTTCGCCTTCCGTATAGGTTTCGGCATGGGAATTGATCTTTGGGGCTTCCTGTCCGGCAGCATGCACTGGTGCGGTCATGAATAGAGCAGCGATGAAGAGGCTGCCGGCGGGCAGTATTGAAGTCAAAAATCGGCAGAAAATATGGGCGCTTGGCATGGGGGTATCCTTCTCATGGCGCGAATCGGGACAGGAAACCAGATTACTCCGACCTCAAGTCTAAAACGTGGCAAAGGGGGCGGGGATAACGGGGTAAGTAATTTGACCCATTAGACAAAATGTGCCCTTCTGGTACAAAGTGAACCTACCCGTTCAGGCATAGCGATTGCAGTTACAGGGTATGAGACAGCTTCGCCGCCGCTTTCTAGCTGGGTCGGCGAGGCCGGTGCGAACGGTCAGTGGTCGGGGGGCCTTTGATCTGTTCGCGCCGGTCTGCTGTCTTCTCCGTGGCCTCGACAGCACCTGATCCGGGTGGCCATTACTGCCAGGATCTCACGGAAACGGCGCTCCTCATGGAGCGCCGTTTTTCGTTTCGGTCAGCGGTTCAGACGCGGCCGCGTGCGACAAAGAACGGGTTGTCGAGACCTCTTTCGGATTTGCCATAGAGAAGCGGGCTGCCATCGAGCTGGTTGACCGAGCCGCCTGCGGCTGCCAGCACGGCATGACCTGCGGCTGTGTCCCATTCCATTGTGCGGCCATGGCGGGG
>TARA_R110000824_G_scaffold136651_2_pt1 | contig 17346 bp, 13 predicted proteins | sample TARA_R110000824 | Tara Oceans TARA_R110000824 (sample SAMEA4397747) | marine metagenome | biome: Polar Biome; feature: [MES] marine water layer (ENVO:01000295) within the mesopelagic zone...; material: water (ENVO:00002006), including particulate matter (ENVO:01000060) such...
AACAAAAAAGGAGGACACTGCTGATCGCCACCTTCCAGTCGACAAGAAATCTCGGACTGAGGCAGGCTCCTGTCCCCTGGATGCAGCAAATTTCGCCTGTCTGGTGCAAAATGGAACGAGACTTGCTGTTATTGACTGATAGTTATCGAACACGCAGGAAACACATTGAGCACCAACGCCCAAACTCTCGAAAAGACGGTCGAAGCCCTCGACCCCACCCGGGTGCTTGCGGTTATCCCGGCATTGAACGAAGCCCGGCACATTGAGGCCTGCATTCGGTCGCTCATGACGGGCGACGAGTGGTTGCGACGCGTTCCGCTTGTTGTTGTTGATGGCGGCAGCACCGACGGCACAATTGAGATCGTTTCATCAATGGTGCCGGAGTTCCCCAATCTTTGCCTCGTCCACAACAGCAAAAAGCTCCAATCTGCCGCGATCAACCTCGCCGTAGCTGAATGCGCCGGAGAAAGCGCAAGATTCCTCGTACGGTGCGATGCCCATTCCGTTTTCCCGGCAGGCTTCATTAAGTCAGTCGCTTTTGCCCTCCTGAGGACCCAAGCCGCTTCGGTTGTGATCCCCATGGACGCTCGGGGCGAGACCTGCTTCGAAAAAGCCAACGCCTGGATCGTCGACACCCCGCTTGGCTCGGGTGGCTCGGCCCACCGAGGCGGAACGCGTTCGGGCTATGTCGACCATGGCCATCATGCAGGATTTGACCTGTCGGTCTTCCGTTCTGTTGGCGGATACGATGAAACATTCTCCCACAATGAAGACGCTGAATATGACGAGCGAGTCATCCAGGCTGGCGGCCGCATCTTCCTCGATGCCACGATCCGCAAAATCTACTTCCCACGCGGCTCTGTCGCAGCACTCGCACGACAATATTACAATTACGGGAAGGGCCGGGCGCGAACCGTATTCAAGCACGGCCAGAGGCCGAAGGTCCGTCAGATGCTACCCGTACTCGCCTTGCTGGGCAGCCTCATCGGCTTGGTCGCCGCCCCCTTCTATCCGCCCGCTATTCTCTTGCCCGCTGGCTACCTGACAATCCTTGTCTCGGCCTCTGTCTTCATCGGGGTAGCAAAGAAGTCTGTCTGTGGCCTCCTGGCGGGTCTGGCATCAGGTACGATGCACATGAGCTGGGCCGCTGGATTCATCATGCAATCCCTTACGGGGCCTCGATAATTTCGCGATGCAAGAAATTGGTTTTTACTACAAAACGCTATACAGAGGGACTATTCAGAAAGCCGCCATGTCCAGATTGCCACAACTCTTGCAAAGGTCTTTCCTGGATCAGTTCGGGCGCCTGACCCGTTCAGCAACGTCTTTGCGCGCGCGCATTCGCGCCCGAGTCGGGCACCCGAATGATGATACTGCCGTTGTAGCCACGCCTGAACGAAACGAAGTCACCCGAGTCACTGCCGCCCCCGATGGCGAATGCATTTACGCGATTGGCGACATTCACGGACGACACGATTTGCTCGAGCGCCTGATCGTCAAAATAGAAGCAGATGCAGCCAGCCTGCCCGCAGACACGCGCGTCACTATTGTTTTTCTAGGTGATTATATTGATCGCGGTCTGCAGTCGCGCGACGTGATCGAGTTCTTCCTGAGCGACCGTCTGGACAAATTCGAGACCGTGTTCCTCATGGGCAACCACGAAGAGGCACTCTTGAAGTTCCTTGATGACGAGTCATTCGGCAGCCAATGGGTACGCTATGGCGGAGGTGAAACGCTATATTCTTATGGCTTCCAACCACCCAACACTCGGGGCAGTCTGGGTTCGCATGAAGCCATGGCAGCAGCCCGTTCGGCATGGACCAAGCTGTGGGGAGCCTTCCGCGAGCGTTTGCCGCAAGAGCACCTGGAATTTTATCGTTCGCTGAAGCCTTACCATTCCGCCGGCGATTACCTGTTCGTCCACGCGGGTCTGAGGCCTGACACATCGATTGCCGAGCAAAGCACGCGCGACATGCTCTGGATCCGAGATGAGTTCCTTGACGACACGAGGCAATTTTCGCATCTCATAGTCCATGGACACACTCCAGCCGAAGACGTTTTCCACGACAATCGTCGCATTGGCCTCGACACTGGCGCGTTTCTCAGCGGCAAGCTGTCTGCGGCTCGATTTATAGGCGAGGAAATAACCTTCCTGACCACGTGAGTGTGTCAGACTGAAACAGTTTGGCCGCGTTTCGTCGCCATCGCACGGAGATTTACTATGTCGCTATTTCGTTCAATCGTCCTCATGTCGGCACTCGCCATGTTCATGTGCGTTTCGGCCTGCCAGTCGGCCGGGCCGGTGACGCGTCAAGTCGCGGATCCGTCAACTCCGGCCCAAACCCAGTCGAATATTGCTTATACTTTGGGCACGGGCGACAAGTTGCGTATCAACGTGTTCGGTCAGCCTGAACTCTCTGGCGAATTCGTGGTCGACGGAACAGGTGCAATATCACTCCCATTGATTGGGCAAGTTACAGCCGTTGACCTCAGTACCCAAGACCTTGAGACGACTATCGCAGCCAATCTGTCCAACGGGTTTCTTCTCGAGCCCCGTGTGAGTGCCGAAGTGATCAACTACCGACCGTTTTACATCCTCGGCGAAGTTGGTCGACCTGGAGAATACCCGTTCAACTCCGGACTTACCGTGTTGAATGCTGTAGCTGCTGCAGGAGGATTTACATATCGCGCCAATAAGAAAGTGGTCTTCATCAAGAGCGCGAATGGCAATCAGGAAGTCCCGTTCGCACTCGATACGAACACAGTCGTCAAGCCGGGCGACACGCTTCGAATTGGCGAGCGTATCTTTTAGCGCCCTCGCGAATCATCTCACCTCACTCAAATTGCTTGGCGCCCGCGACGTTCGATACAGAACATCGCGGGCGCATTCAAATTGTGCCCGCATCTTAGGCGGTCTGTCTCGTATCGATACACGAAATTTGGCAAAAAGCCGAATATGAATGAATATTTATCCAATACTTCGCGCGACAGGGGAAAATTCATTCCAAGAGTTAATTATTTGCGAAAAACACGGTATAAGGATTGCAAAGGTTGGGTCGAACGCAATAAGCGTTGAACCCAGATGCGGCAGGAAAATTGCAATTGGGTCGAGTGGACGCGGCTTGGTTAGCAATACCGCAAGTAGAATACAGGGGACCAGAATGGGCTTGAGATTGAGTAATTCGTCACGGCAGGCAGAAGCCACCGCCTACGCAGCAGCTCGGATGAGCCAAGCACTCGATCATGATCACACCCAGTTCAAACGCCTTTTCGACATTGTTGTCGCCGGTACAGCGCTGTTGTTTGTGGCCCCCTTGATCCTCATCGTAGCAATCGTCATTCGCCTTCAAGACGGTGGGCGCGCCTTCTATTCCCAGCGGCGGTATGGACTGGATGGGGAAACCTTCAACTGCTTCAAACTCCGCTCAATGGTGCCGAACGCGAAGGAACAGCTGGACGAGCTCCTGACACACGATCCTGTCGCCCGGAAGGAATGGGATGAAACCCAAAAGCTGACCAACGATCCTCGCATCACATCGATCGGTAAATTCATCCGCAAGACGTCAATCGATGAATTGCCACAACTATACAATGTATTGCGTGGCGACATGTCGCTCGTGGGACCACGCCCCATCGTCGAGAACGAAATCTCGAAATATGGCGATAGCTACCGCCACTACTGCGCTGTGCGCCCTGGTATCACAGGTCTCTGGCAGGTGAGCGGTCGCAGCGACACATCTTACCCACAGCGTGTTGCCGCCGACGTCGAATATGCACGCAACCGTTCATTCTGGGGTGACGTCAAGATCGTCATGATGACCATACCTGCTGTTCTCAACTCCAAAGGCGCGCGGTGATTCGTCCGAACTCGGATTAAGTCGCACTCCTCATATTCGGGATATGTTAGGCTGTGACTCGCGCCCGATACGCAATTTCAATTTTTGTCGTTCTGACGCTCCTGATCATCATAGGGATCGCGGCTTACATTTGGTCCCATCCCAAATATGAAATCGTTCCTGATCGCGGAGACGGGAAATCCTTCAACCGTTCGTTTAGTGACGGTTTTGAAGAGACCGATTGGTACATTTCCGACTTTACCTTCAAGTCCCTCTTCTATCGGGCCGGTTGGGTCGCGGAGAACGTTCATTTCGAGAATCCAAGTATTTCACTCGAGATTAATCGCAAACCCGTGGATCATCAGCCGTATTCCGGTGCGGAGGTTCAGAAGCGCGGATACTATGGTTTTGGGCGCTATGAGGTCGTGATGCAGGCAGCGCTTGGTTCGGGGGCTGTATCGTCGTTCTTTACCCACACGGATGCGACCTTCGGCGACCCGCACGACGAAATCGACATTGAATTCCTGGGAAACGATACGCGCCAAATTCATGCCAATGTCTTTGCCGACGGAAAAACCACCGGGTCGATCTATATCGACCTGCCCTTCGATGCAGCGGAGGAAATTCACCTCTACGCCTTCGACTGGCACCCCGATTCAGTGACCTGGTTTGTCGATGGGGAACCGGTAAAAACGGTAACATCCGCAGAGCGCCCGATTCCTCAGAACCCTGGCCGAATCATCATGAATATCTGGACGGGTACGCATGACCAATATGCTTGGCACGGGCCTCCGGAATTCGAAGAAGGCGCACGTGCGACTTACTATTGTGTCAGCTTTCGCGCGCTGGGTGATGACACTCCGCAATGCTCCGACAACGACGAACGCTGAGCGCATGAGTTGGTGGGAAACGCGTTACCCGACGATGTTAGCCGAATAAGGCCATCATGCCAGAGATGATGCCGGCCCACAAAAGCGCGCTGAGCCCTACGATCACAAGCAACCGCGCCCAAACGGGCCACTTGCCGTCTGGCGAATTGGCATAGTGCGCCGAATCGCTACGGATTTGCGCGTCGAGCGAATAATCGACGGCAGTCCTACGGGACGGAATTGCTGGGTTTGGCGTCATCATCATATGTTTGAACAACCAACTTTAACGACTACTTAAAATGCGTTCACGTGTTCAGCGCTCATTCACCCAAATTATGCGGGTGAAATCAGGCAGTATTGCGTCCTAAACGCGTTTGGGCTGCGTTCGGTTCCCTGCCCGTCAATATTAGAGACTACCAAGTGGGATGCAAACCGCGACAGGCAGAGTTCGTAAGCGCGCAACGCCGACGTTCAGGTCGTCTCACGGACAGTGATCGGCACGCGTCCCTCGAACTTTCGCTCGCCGGCACCGAGCGTCGTTATGGCGCCGAAGTAGAACAGATTCACCAGTGTGTTGAACGTGCCCCAAAGGTAGGATTCAGTGAACGTGGACGTGAAGATGATCACAGCTGTGATGAGGAGCGCCGAACTATCCATCGTAGGTGCCCTGAACCAGGTCAGCACAGTGCGATACAAACACCAGCCAAGTATCAACAGGAACATGACATAGCCAACATAACCAAGGTGCACCCGGACTTCCCAAAAGGAATTATGGAAGGTCAACTTGGTCCCGAATGGCTTGAAATCATTCTCATTGATCGTTTGCGCGGCACCGACGTCATATTGCCAGAATCCCTCAAGGCCGACGCCGGCGATGGGGTGCTCGTGGCTCAGGAGTTCCGCCTGCCGCCAGATCGCCGAGCGGCCGGAGAAGGTTCCATCTTTGCCCAGCAACCCCAGGAAATCGTTCATCATCGTGTTTTCAGGCATGCTGAGAAATACGATCGCGATCGTCAATGCGACGCCGACTGACGCCATCAGCAACGACGTGCGCAAGTGCCGGATCTGACCGAGGCTCATCCAGAAATACCGCACGCCGAGCAAACCGACTATGCCGACCACGGCAAAAACCAAGGACGTGGCTGAATGCGCCAGATACTGGAACACGAAGCAGACTGGCACAAAGGGCAGTGCCAACAGTCGAACCCACAGGAACTCTTTTTGGTTGAGTGTCGTCGCCAGGCAGAGAAGCATGGCGAACAGCATCTGGATCGCGAACAGGTTCTTCGCGCCGATGCCATAAGGCCCGCCTTGGCTGAACATACTGATGGTTGGAATGGCAAAGATCGTCGTGATCATGCCCGCAAACATCAGACAACGCAGCGCCTGCCTTGTGTTTAACCGGGCACCGATGACCACGATCGTCAGCGGCGTCAGAAGCATCAGTACGCCGGCCCGGATGGCATCGGACGGGTAGTCTGACCACATGAATGACAGCAATCCGAATATGGGCAACAGGAATAGAGGCCAGGCTTTCAGGATTACTGGGACGATGTCACGATAGTACATCGCAGTAATTCCGAGGAAATACAGGACAAGCAAATAGCGGATCGGTGTCACGCCATCGAGCGGTAAGTAAGTTACGAAGAACCAGATCGTCACAAGCGCTTGCTCCCACACAGGCGCCTTACGGCCCGTGCGGTAGAGGTTCGCGAACCCCAGTGTCTCTGTCTCATTGACCTGAATGGGTTTGACCATGTTCATTTCAAGCGGCTCCCGGCGAGTGCGCGCTCCAATACCTCCGAGAAAAACCCCTCTGGCTCGATAAAGACTTCATTCGGCATGGCAAGCAACCGGTTGCGGCAGGTTTCCAACGGACCATTATCAAGCATCACATCACCAATCATGGCGGGAAGCGTTTCATCCAGCGGTTCCGCAATCGTGAACCCGCAGGCATGCCGCTCAATCCAGTCCCCTGTCTCGGTGGTAGCGGGGGCCACGGCCGGGGTTGCATAATATCCACCTTCATAGATCCGGTTCGGCAACAGCCAATCGGAATTGTACCCGGCCTCCATGAAGTCCCCTGCCCAGACCAGATCGAGCCCCGCATATATGGTCGCAAGATCTTCTGGCGAACGGTACCGCCCGGCAAACGACATGTTCGCGCGCGCATCGATCTCGGGCTCGAATATAGGGATCTCTTTTCGCGCAGGCTGGCCGTGGAGTTTGATCTCAATACTATCGGGATAGCGGTCCGCCAGCGCACACAACAGGTCAAATGACCTCTGGCACCGCAAGTTCCCCACCCAACCAAGACGCAATCGCCTTTCCGCACCCGACCTGACTTGGCCCGGTTCATCCAGTTCGGGCCGGGGGCCGAAATCGCTTCCTGCTGCTAGGCGATTTTCAACCAGAAACGGCACGTAGAGTCCCCGATAATGCTTCTCGAAATGATTGCGCAGGAAGCCCGGTGAACTCACAATCAGACCAATTGTTCGCCGCAGAAGACTCTTCTCGAACCACCGCATGGCCTTGCCCACGTAATCCGTTCGCGTGAGCAACCTGTGCACATCAAGGCTTTCGTAGAGAACCGGTGTGGCAAGACCTGTAATGCGTTTGGCGAGAAAGGCGCATGCCAGCATGTCGAGATTGCGCGCATAGATAACATCGGCATCAGCTAACGCGTCCCTGGCGTTGGCTGCCGCTCGTGCACCGGAAAATATGCGAGCCACGCGCTGGACAAAAGCACCGTCGCGGGTCTGGCCGAGGTCGATATTTTCCCACTCGGTCACCACATCACGCTGACGACGCATCATGAAGCCGCGAACCGACAGGCCGTCATCCTGCATGGCACGAACACGCCGACGCACAGCGGCGTCTCCTGCATCATGGCCAAAAAATGCAACCCTGATCATTGCAGACCCCTGTGCCTCAACGCTTTGAGTCCCGAAGCCGACGAACGTTGCGCCATCCGGATGTCCGGCGTTCAGCATGATCAGTGCGTAGAGACTTCTTTGGTTGTCGCAGCGCGGATGCGATCGTCACTTGGACCGCCGCGCGTGGGAATGGGTTGCGCAGATGATGTCATGGATCCAGGTTTTGGAGCCTTGTTCCATCCAAAGATCGAGCGCTTGGTCTCCATCGAATAATACTTGCTGTAAGCTTTGTACGTTGAACCTGGATCCTTGTGGTGACGACGGCGCGACAAGTCGACCATATTCAGCGTTATGCCCAGGAGGTCGGCATTGAACGTCTTCAATAGGTGCAGCGATTGACGCACGGCCGAGCGTAGTGACCGGCGCCAGCGAATGACAAGGATCGTCTTATCCACCTTGCCGGCAACGACGCGGGCTTCCGCCATCAAAAGCAAAGGTCCGGTGTCGACCAGGATGAGGTCATACATCGAACGCAGTCGCGCGAGGAGGTCATCAAATGCCCGCGTTCCGAACACGTCATGTGGCACATGACCGGATTTCGTCAGGGGCAGGATGTCCAACATGCTGCGCTGATCTTTGCAGATTGCGTCCGAAAGCTGGCCAGCGCCGAACAGGTGTTCGATGAAACCGATCTCTGGTGACAGACCGGCCGCGTCGGTCAACTGACGGCGACGGAAGTCACCATCGATAACCAGTGTCCGCGAGCCCGACATTGCAGACATGCGGCCAAGGCTCAATGTCAGGCTGGTCTTGCCCTCGTCCGGCAAGGACGATGTAACTGCGACGGTTTTCGTTTCACTATCAATATCCGAGAATGCGATGGCTGCGCGCAGGTAGCGAATACTCTCCGAGAACGCCGAGAGTGGATTGTCCACAAGGAAGTCCGCCGGATTTACCTGTGAAAACGGCAGCAGGCTCGTGCTACGAATTAGCGGCACGGAACCAATCGAGTTCACGCCAAGCTTGCGTTCGATATCCTCAGCCGAGCTGATTTTCATGTCGAAAATCTCGGCGAGCAGTGCCAGTCCGCCTCCGATGAGGCCACCAAGCAGTCCGCCGATGATCAGGTTCAGCATCTTCCGCGGTGAACTTGGACGACCAGGAACCGAGGCCGTCGACAGGATGTTCGCATCGGCCTGGACGAGGTCGTCCTGTTCGCGCGTTTCCTTTGATCGGCTGATAAATTCCTCGTAAAGCACTCGGCTCGTCTCGGCATCGCGCTCGAGTTCGCGCAAACGAACCAGGTTGATATTGTTGCCGCGAAGCTGGGCCGTCGACTGACTGATGTTCGAATTGATGCTGTCGATCTGCGCTTGGGCAACCTTCAGCTCGCTATCGAGATTGGTGGCGATCCGGCTCACTTCCGCCGTGATTTGGCGCTCGATATCAGCGGCTTCGTTGCGGGCACCGATCAGTTCAGGGTGGGCAGGCCCGAGCGTCGTTTCGAGTTCAGCGACCCGACGAAGAATCTGGGCGCGTTGAGTCTTGAGGCTCGATATTACCGGCGAGTCGAGCACTTCAGCGATGGCATCAATGCCTGCGCCACTGTCGATCTGGCGCCGCATGCTTTGATAACGCGCACGGGCTCGGCTCAACTGCGCTTCGAGCACACTCTTCTGGTTGGTATTGTAGGCGATTTGTTGCTCGGTGAGCGTCGCCCCCTGAGCGGACAATAGTCCGGTTTCGGCGCGGAATTCCTCGACACGTTGTTCCTTCGCCTCCACTTCATCGCGCAGGCCAGCGACGCGCTCAGACAGCCACGCCGTCGCGCGACGTGTCGCTTCGAGTTTGGAATCGAGTTGCTGGACACGGTATTGGTCAGCTACGGCGTCGGCAATCCGCGCCGCCGTCTCAGGCGAGACGCTCGTCACTTCGACATTGATCAGGTAAGTCGTGCCGATACGGCTGATATGGACCTTATACATCAGGGTCTGGACAACGGATTCGAGAATCGCGGCCTCACGCTCCTCAGCGCTCAAATTCGCGTAAGGGACTTCCTTCGTCGCCTTCTGTCCGGTCCAGGACCGGACCTGCGTCTTGATTTGCGCCAACAGGCCAGGCTTCCTCTCGACCAGAGTCCAGTTGAACTCAGGGTCCTCTGCCAGTTTCAGCTTTTTTGCGACTTTCGTGAGAAGCGACTTCGACCCCATCACGCGAACTTCGGTGTCAATCGTCGCCGTACTCGCGGCCAGGCCACCGAGCACACTACCGAGGTCGATGACGTTTTCCTTGTTCGTATCCAACTGCAGGATCGAATTTGCCTTGAAAATTGGCGTCTGCGTAAACGTCAAATACGCGACCAGAAAGAAGGTCACGAGAAAGCCGGTCACGATGATCCAGAACCGGCGATAAACAGTGCCAACCAGCGCCTTGAAATCAATAGGCATGTCGTCGCGACCGTCACCGCCAAGCGAAGGACCCTGAGAAGGGATTTCAAGACTGTAAGTCTTAGTCAAAGCACTACACCAATTCACAAATGTCGCAGCCCGGATCCCGGGCGAGGAAGATATCAGGGATAAAGTTTCAGGCCGACGCCCACGAGATTGACGTCATATGACGGATCTCCGAAAACACCTGCGCCGCCCGAATCGCGGTTGATGTGACGCGCGAAGGTTTCGAAGTGAACGCGTTTGTTCATCTTGTAGGCAGCGGTCAGCGACAGGTCGTTCACGTCGTCGGTCCGGTCGATTTCCTGATAGTCATAGCTGACAATATTGGCGGCAGCCGACAGGATGATATTGCGGCGAAGCTCATGATCGATCCGTGCACCAAAAGACGTCTGAAGCGCGCTCGGCGAGTCGAACACGCCGATATCGACGACCCGACGACCGGCCGTGAATCCCACCGTCGTCAGACGTGTCGGGAACCATTCCATGCGACCGTCGACCGAAAGGCCGTCGACGTCCTTGAAGAAATCGTCTTCCTTGTCCTCGCTGAAATAGCCGATGGCGATGTCACCGCGCACCAGCGAGGTGAGTTCGAAATCCACGCCACCTGAAACGGTATATCCGCTCGAGTCGCGCGAACGGACATTACCGGTCAGCACTTGATTCTGGTCATATGACAGTTCGCGGACCGTACCTTGCGTAAACACTGCCAGGTTCGGCGACACCGCATAGGAAAGTCGCGAGCGGGCATAGGTCACGCTATTGTCGCGATAATCCTGGTCAATCGGTATGCCGGTGCCTGTCTGGCGGCCGTCTTCAAAGTCTTCCTCGGACACTTCGACGAGATTGTTCCAGCGAAACCGGTCGCTGTGGTAATCGGCATCAAAGGCCGCGCCCACGCGTGTGTGCTCAACCGGACGGTCCAAGCCAACCGAGTTGGCGAGATCCGTACGCGGCTCGGCGAGGTCCTCCGCGAACACGGCAGCGCCCAGCGACATATTCCGGTTCACATCGAGACGGCCACGCATACGTGCGCGCAAGTCGTTCGTCGATTCATCACCGATATCGAGATATTCGTTCCGGTAAGCAGAAACCTGAAGGCCGACTTCATGCACATTCCAGTTCGTGCGCGCAGCCACTTCTACCCCGATCCGGGCGATCGTATCGGAAATCTTGTTACTGTTCGTAGCCTGGACGTTGTCGATATAAGTCGCCGACGCGCTGGCGTGAGAATTGACTAGGAACGCGCCAAGGCGAATCGGCTCGGGATCAAAATCGTCCTGGTGGCGGTCGAGCACGGACTCGTACTTGTCACGACTGTAATAGTTCTCGCCTTGCGCCACGGCGTTTGTGGCCATCAGCCCTCCTGCAGCCACGCTCAGAAGGCAAACACGCTTGAAATTCGACATTTATGTAATCCCCTTGGGTAATTCTCGTTGTGTGCCGGTCCTGATCAACTTGGTATGCGTTGCAAACTTGGGACCATATTTACGGTTATTCTGTAGTTGCCATGCACAATCGGATTCCCGGGATGAAACAACGGGCAGAACAATCGTACATGGTGCGAATCTGTGCGCGCTCTATGGGCTACGCGAATGAAAATGTGCTGAACTGGATAGAACAAATTGCGCGCAATGCCCTTCGCGGCACACGCAGCCACGCCGTTCTGCATCAGTTTGGCGAGCCTTTGTCCAATGGCAGGTGCATTAATGGTGAACGGCATATCTCGCAACTTGTGTCTCAAAGACATCCCCCCACCCAAATTCTATGCGTTGCGTATGGACCAAACATTCCGACAAAGGCCCTGCCTTAACGATTGGCACACTCCTGTGACAAAGCGCCGAGGTGAAAGAACTGACCCCAATTCATTGTTGCCTGTTTCAGAAGCCAATACACTTCTAAAGCCCGGTAAAGCTACACCTTTGATGGTTAACTGTCACCCTGCGACTATCCACAAAACCGGACATTGGCGAAGCGGATTCCTAGTGTTGCTTGCACTCCACACCCCTGTTTCGAAACACATGCAACCCGGTTTCGCTTCAACGCTGGTAGCCAGCGCGCGAATGCGCCACATTGGCATGCGGCTGGCATCCACTCTGCCCAAAGTCCTGTTTTGATTGCTCGTCCATGAAATCACCCGGTCACTCTCCGTTACGAAGCCGCACCGATGAAATGCGGCGCACGAAATGACTGAAGTCGATACGATCGTGATTGGCGCCGGGGCAGTCGGTCTCGCGTGCGCTACAGAACTCGCTCGCCGGGGTCACGAAACCTACGTGCTCGAAGCCGCACGCGACATCGGGACCGGCACATCCTCGCGCAATAGCGAAGTGATCCATGCCGGCCTTTACTATCCGACCAACAGCCTGCGCCACCGGATGTGCGTGACCGGACGCCGAAGGCTCTATGACTACCTCAGCGCCCACCACGTCCCGCACAAGCGCACCGGAAAATTGATCGTTGCAACCGGTGAAAGCGAGGTCACCAGACTCGAAACGCTTCTTGCACAGGGCCGTCGCAACGCTGTCGAAGGCCTGCGCTTGCTCAGCGCCGCCGAGGCAAATTCTCTCGAGCCCAGCCTACGCTGTGTGGCAGCCCTGCTGTCGGAGGAAACCGGCCTTATCGACAGCCACGGCTTCATGACCGCCCTCCGACATGACCTCGAGGACCACGGCGGCGCAGTCCTGCTGGACGCCCCGGTCCTCGACACACGCATTGTACCCGACGGCCGCTTCCGGATAAGGGTGGGCGGACGTGAACCGTACGACATCACCGCCCGTCACCTCATCAATAGCGCCGGCCTCCATGCACATCGTCTGGCCAGGGGCATGGAACACTACGACACCAACCTCCTGCCCACATTCACGCTCGCCAAGGGCAGCTATTTCAACTGCCAGGCCCCACCTGCCTTTTCGCGACTGATTTATCCAGTACCCGTCATTGGCGGATTAGGTGTTCATGTGACTCTTGATCTTGCGGGACAAATGCGCTTCGGCCCCGACGTCGAATGGCTCGGGCACGACGACCCGGACAAGGTCGACTACCGTGTGGACGCCGCGCGGTCAGAGGCTTTCTACGAAGCGGTCCGAAGGTACTGGCCTGCCCTCCCGGACGGTGCCATCGTCCCGGCCTATTCAGGCTGCCGCCCGAAACTCTCTGGTCCCGATGAACCGGCCGCCGACTTCCGAGTCGACGGCCCCGCCCTGCACGGCCATGCGGGCCTCGTACACCTCTTCGGGATCGAATCGCCCGGCCTTACCAGTTCGCTGGCGATCGCAGATTTTGTCGCCGACCAGATCGACGCCTGACACAGGACCACATTACATGTCGACGACGTAAGCGACGTGCAATCCTGCGTGCTAAGCCACCTGCAATTGCTTGAAAAAGCTGGTCAGTTCCCGGTTGGTTAGACGTTCCGGCGTCTCAGCAAGCCCGCGAATCGAGAGGCGCTTGCGCGCGTCGCCATCAGACAAGAGTTCGACCACGCGTTCGGCATAAGCCTCCGGGCCTTCCGCAATGACAACTAGGTCGTCAAGGACGTCGAGGAATCCTTCCAGCGCCACCGGATAGACGACACACGGCATTCCCAGCATCAGATATTCAGCCACCTTGATGCTGACACCGCTGGCGATCCGCGTCGGCGCGAGGCCGATTGCCGGACTTCCCGAAATGCTCTCCAGGCTCTGGACCCTTCCGAGCAGCTCCACTCCTTGGGTCGTCGCCTGTGCCGGGGTCAGGTCAGCGCATATGGATCCGGCCACTTTCAGCACGGCATCCGGGCGCTGGTTCAGCACCAGCGGCCAGATATCATCCACAAGGTGTTTCAAAGCATCGATGTTGCCGGCATGGCGCGTCCCGAGAAAAACGGCATGGGCTGGCACATCCGTGTCCTGCACCGCATGAACCGGAGGTTCCGGTCGCAACCAGATTGACTGCGCCTCTGGCAGAAGCGGGCTCAGGACGTGGAGTTCATTGTTCGAGGCGTAGAAGTTCACGGTCGATGCCCGGCACCGCTCCGCTTCTTCGGCTCGGGTCACCTCGGTGAAGTCCGGTGCCAGACCGTTCGCACGGAACTGTTCAGCCCGTACCGAGAACAGGTCGTGCAACAGGACAGAGCGATGCGGAATATCGATCAAGTGATCCAGCAGTGGTCCAAGCGACGAGTATTCAGCCACGACAATATCGGGCGTGCCACGGTTCACCAGTGCGCACACTTCCTTTGCTTCCCGGCCGTTCAGCGGATCGCCGAGATAGGAGTGGATCTTGATCTCGGCACCCAGTTTCCCGGCTAGCGCCTTGGCAGCCCGGACGACAAAGCGTCCCCAGACCTGCGGAGACAAAGACCAGTACCGCCCACCGATCCGTATACTTGCCGGCACGACCAGTTCGTCTGAAAGCTCCAGAAATTCAGGATGAACGGACATCCAGGGGCGGTTCCCAAACGACCGCATGGGCGCAAACACGATGCGGACCCGCGTTCCGGCAGCCTTCACAGCCCGCAGGAAAATGGCGAGATAAGCTGAATTACCCGTCGTCATCACGTCCAGCTGACGCTGAACGATCATATCCATCCGGGGGGGGCGGGTCTCTGCCATCAGTAACTCCTCGCTACGCCCATTAAGGGAATTTCTTGCGCGTGTCCTGCAAGCGGGACGCCAGAATCGGAAGCGGCGGCTGGTTTCCCAGCCGCCGCTACAATGTCTTTCAGGCTGGGCCCGTCCTATTCAGCGGCAACCGGCAGGTCGATAGCCGACAAGTCAGTGTAGCGCTTGAGGTGATAATCGACGTTGCCGAATTCAGCGTCGATCATGGTCAGGCGCTTGAAATAATGGCCAACGGCCAGTTCATCCGTCATGCCCATGCCGCCATGAATCTGGATTGCCTGCTGGCCGACGAAACGCCCACCCTGGCCGATCCGCACCTTGGCCGCCGAAGCTGCCTTTTTACGGGTCACTTCATCCTCGTCCACTTTCAGCGTCGCCATATAGGTCATCGAAACCGATTGCTCATGCTCCATGAACATATCGACCATCCGGTGCTGCAGCACCTGAAACTTGCCGATGGCCGTTCCGAACTGTTTGCGGTTGCGCGAATATTCGACGGTCATTTCATGGGCGACTTTCATCGCGCCGCAGGCTTCCGCGCACAGGGCGGCAATCGCCTCGTCTGTCACCAGTTCAACCAGCGGCAGACCATTGTCGACTTCGCCGACCACGGCATCCGCGCTGACCGAGACATTCTCGAAATAGACTTCCGATGCGCGGCGCCCGTCGACTGTTGGGTAGTCGCGCGTCGAGACGCCCTTGGCATCCTTGGCGACGACGAACACTGTCACGCCCTTGGCGTCGCGGCGTCCGCCCGACGTACGGGCGGTCACGATGAAATGCGTCGCCCATGGCGCACCGATCACGACAGCCTTGTGCCCGTTGATCGAGAAGCCCGCGCCGTCTTTTTTGGCGGTGGTTTCGAGGTCGGCAAGATTGTAACGACCGCGCGGTTCAGCATAGGCGAAGGCGAATATCTGCTCGCCCGACATGATGCCGGCCAGGTGCTCGGCCTTCTGGGCGTCGCTACCACGCTTCAGGAAGCCGCCGCCGCAGACAACGCTCGGCAGATAGGGCTCGACAACGAGACCTTTGCCGAATTCTTCCATCACGACCATCGCATCGATCGGACCGCCGCCGAGGCCGCCATCTTCTTCACTGAATGGCGCCATGAGCAGGCCGAGTTCGGCGAACTGGGCCCACATGGCCGGGCGCCAGCCCTCCTTCGACGCCACGACCTTGCGGCGTGTGTCGAAATCATACTGCTCGCGGATCAGCCTTGAGAGGCTGTCGCGGATCATGCCCTGTTCTTCTGTAAAATTGAAATCCATGAAATATCTCCCTGTCCCTGTGCCTTAAAGGCCGAGGATCATTTTGCTGATAATGTTGCGCTGGATCTCATTCGATCCGCCATAGATCGACGTCTTGCGCATATTGAAATACGTTTCTGCCGTGAAGTTGGAGTGGTCCGGGCCCACGCCGCGTTCGTTGGAACCGTCGGGCTCCATGCCAGCTGTGTAAGGGGCGGCATAATTGCCGACAGCCTCAAGCGTGAGTTCGGTCAGGCGCTGCTGGATCTCCGTGCCCTTGATCTTGAGGATGGAGCTCTCAGGTCCGGGACCCTTGCCCGCAGATTCCGCCGCCAATGTGCGGAGTTCGGTGAATTCCAGCGCCGTCAGGTCGATTTCCAACTGGCTGATCTTGCGGGCAAAATCGCCGGACTGGATCAGCGGCTTGCCGTCGACCAGTTCCTCGCTTGCAATGGCACGGAGCTTCTCCACGCCGCGCTTCGACCGGGCAACGCCCGCAATGCCAGAACGTTCGTGAGCGAGGAGGAACTTGGCACAGGTCCAACCTTCGTTTTCCTTGCCGACGAGATTGCCAACTGGCACGCGAACGTCCGTCAGCCATGTCTCGTTTACTTCATGGCCACCATCGATCAGCTTGATCGGGCGCACTTCGACACCTGGCGTCTTCATGTTCACGAGGATGAAGCTGATGCCTTCCTGCGGCTTCTTGGCCGTCGGGTCGGTGCGGCAGAGGAAGAAGCCCCAGTCTGCAAATTGCGCGAGCGTCGTCCAGGTCTTCTGGCCGTTGATCACCCACTCGTCGCCGTCACGAACAGCCGTCGTCTTGACGCTTGCAAGGTCCGATCCTGCACCAGGCTCGGAATAGCCCTGGCACCACCATACGTCGCCCGACATGATCCCGGGCAGGTATTCCTTCTTCTGTTCTTCGGTGCCGAATGTGTAGATAACCGGAGCGACCATCGCGGCACCGAACGGCAGCGGCATGATCGCGTCGACACGCGCATTTTCCTCTGACCAGATATAGCGCTGGGTCGATGTCCAACCCGTGCCACCATACTTCTCGGGCCAAGCGGGCACGGACCAACCTTTTTTGCCCAAAATCTTGTGCCAGGCGAGGAATTCATCTCGCGTCAGGTCTTCGCGCGTTCCGACGCCTGCGAGTTCCTTCGGGTAATTTTCAGTGATGAAGGTGCGAACTTCATCGCGAAAGGCGACTTCCTCTGGGGAAAAATCAAGATTCATGAGCGTGGAACTCCTCCGGGCAGATCATTTTAAAGGCTGACTTGCACTCTCTATGTCAGTCAAACAGGTCTCGTGGCAAGGTTACGCGCACGTAAACGTAAACTTTGCCGCACGTTTTCCATGCGTTTCCGCAGGGTTCACATGCGGATTCAGGACGTCGCAGGCTCGGCGATGAACGGCGCGCAGGCAGTTTTCAGCACGCCAATCGCTGTCGCCGAACCG
>TARA_R110000824_G_scaffold162204_3_pt1 | contig 17301 bp, 19 predicted proteins | sample TARA_R110000824 | Tara Oceans TARA_R110000824 (sample SAMEA4397747) | marine metagenome | biome: Polar Biome; feature: [MES] marine water layer (ENVO:01000295) within the mesopelagic zone...; material: water (ENVO:00002006), including particulate matter (ENVO:01000060) such...
TGCGGACATGCGGGTGATTGGCCGGAACAGCTCCGGCGTCAAATTGTTCGATGTCGCCAAAGGCGAACATGTCGTCGGTGCTGCCAAGATTGACGAGGAAGAAGAACCGGAAAACGAAGCGGAAGAAGCCGTGGTCGAGGAAATGGTCGATCAGGGCATTTCAGACGGCGATGTTGCGGCTGAGCCAGATGCACCGGAAGAAGACAACGCCGAATGATCTAATGCCGTTCGTCCTGCGCTTGTCGAAGGACGCCTCTCACTAGAAAGAGGTGCTTCGACTAGCTCAGCACGAACGAGAATAATATCGAGGGGAAAGCTGATGAAGGTCACACCATCCGGGCAAGCCTGCGGAGCCGAGGTGACGGGTGTCGACCTGACGCAACCGCTCTCCGCTGACAATATTGCCGCCATCCACTCTGCCTGGCTCGAACATCATGTTCTCTCATTCCCGAATCAGGCGATGAATGATGACGATCTGGAGCGGTTCACGCGCTGTTTCGGTGACTTTGGCCATGATCCGTTTTTCGATCCGATCGAGGGCCGCAAAAATATTGCTGCCATCCGCCGCGATGCAGACGAAAAATCACCTTTATTCGCCGAGAACTGGCACAGCGACTGGAGCTTTCAGGCCCAACCACCAGCGGGAACCTGCTTGCTGGGTATAACCATTCCTCCCGTCGGTGGAGACACATTATTCGCCAACCAGCATGCCGCACTCGACGCGATGCCACCCGAAATGCGCGCCCAATATGAAGGCCTGACCGCCATTCACAGCGCCGGCCTCGCCTACGCCCCCGACGGTGCCTATGGCGACAAGGACAAGGGCCGCAGCATGGCGATCCGTCCCGACGAATCCGCGCGCGAAACCCAGACCCACCCCTTGATCCGCGAACATCCCGAGACCGGACGTCTGGGGCTGTTCAGCTGCATGGGCTATATTATTGGCTTCGAAGGCATGCCCCAGGAAGAAGCCCTGCCTCTGCTCCAGCAACTATATGTCTGGCAAAGCCGCGAGGAGTTTATCTATCGCCACAAGTGGCAACCAGACATGCTGATCATGTGGGACAATCGCTCGGTGCTGCATTGCGCGACCGGTGGCTATGACGGCCATGACCGGCTGCTACACCGGACCACGATTGCCGCCTATCAGGTCTGAACCGGATCGGCGCTGTCCGCCGCCATTTCGTGCCGCAAGGTTCTCACGATCCCGGTCGCGATCATGAACTGGCCGAAATAATAGAAAGGCCAGACCAGCAAAGTCGGGATACTGCTGGTTTCCATCGGCCCCATCCGCGCAAATATAAGTAAATCGGAGACCAGAAACAGAATCGCGCCTGCGCCGACCTGATAGCGTGAAAAACGGCTCGTCCAGGCCATGGATGCCATTACGGCTACCGACAGGCAATAGATGGCGATGGTCAATGCATCGCCCCTGATGGAAGGTAGAGCCCAGGCGATTAATACCGACAGCGGCACCAAAAGAATCGCAAACATCTTCTGGCTGAAACCGAGCTTGTGCCGGCGATAGCGCGAATAGAATCCTATCGCGATGAGATGACCGATCATGAACGCTCCGGCCCCGATCCGCATGTCATATTCGAGTGTCATGTCGCCGATCGCGCCAAATGCCATGATTGCTCCGACGACCTTGCCATCAAGCCGGTGCAGCCGGATCAGAGCGTAAATCGCCAGAAAGCTGACCCCTGCGCCCTTCCAGGCGACGATCAAGGGTTCGGGCAGCTCCGGATTGTTGAGCACGCACGCAAAATAATAGCTGATGCCGAACAACAGGCTGAGCATCAAAAATGGTCTGTTTTCTGCAAATGCACTTTTCATCGGAATATTGTCTCCCCCACGTCGCAGCCGTCTCTAACACGACACAAGCATGACTGCCAGATTGACATTAGGGCCTTACCACAACACTAAGGCGCGCATGACACAAGTACATATTATTGGCGGCGGACTCGCCGGCTCGGAAGCAGCATGGCAACTCGCGGAACAGGGCATAAAAGTGCGCCTTTCCGAAATGCGGGGGAGCGGCGAGATGACCCCTGCCCATCAGACCGAAGGGCTGGCCGAACTGGTCTGCTCGAACAGCTTCCGCTCGGATGATGCGGAGAAAAACGCTGTCGGCCTGCTGCATCAGGAAATGCGCGACCTCAATTCGATCATCATCGGCGAAGGCGACAAGCACCGCCTGCCCGCCGGCTCGGCGCTCGCCGTAGACCGCGATCATTTCTCGGAAGGCGTCACCAAGCGGCTGAGCGAACATCCCAATATTGAGGTGGCGCGCGAGCGAATCGACCAGCTACCCGAAAGCGGACTGACGATCGTCGCGACCGGCCCGTTGACGGCCATGACACTCGCCGAGAGCATCGGCGCTGCCACCGGCGAGGATTCGCTGGCTTTCTTCGATGCCATTGCGCCGATCGTCTATAAAGACAGCATCAATATGGACATCGCCTGGATGCAGTCGCGCTGGGACAAGGTCGGACCGGAAGGCGACGGCAAAGACTATATCAACTGTCCCATGAACCGGGAACAATATGGTGCGTTCATCCAGGGTTTGCTCGATGGCGAGAAAACCGACTTCAAGGAGTGGGAAAAGAATACACCCTATTTCGAAGGCTGCATGCCGATTGAAGTGATGGCCTCCCGCGGTCCGGAAACCCTGCGCTTCGGGCCGATGAAGCCTGTCGGCCTGACCAATGCCCACACAGGCCAGAGCGAATATGCAGTGGTCCAGCTACGGCAGGACAATGCGCTCGGCACATTGTGGAATATGGTCGGTTTCCAGACCAAGCTCAAATATGGCGCACAGGCGGACTTGCTCAAATCCATACCCGGTCTGGAAAATGCGGAATTCGCGCGCATGGGCGGCCTACACCGCAACACATTCATCAACGCGCCGAAATTGCTAGATCAGGAGCTGCGTCTCAAGAAAGCCCCGCATATCCGCTTCGCTGGCCAGATCACTGGCTGCGAAGGCTATGTCGAAAGTTCCGCGGTCGGACTGATGGTCGGCCGGATGGTGGCAGCGGAAATTCGCGGCGAGCCCTTCACCCTGCCGCCGCAGACCACCGCATTTGGCGCATTGCTGTCGCATATCACCGGTGGCGCGGATGCCCGCGACTATCAGCCGATGAACGTCAATTTCGGTCTTTTCCCGCCATTTGAACAGCGGATCAAAAAGAAAGAACGCAAGGAAGCCTATACGAAGCGCGCCCGGGAAGATTTTGCCAATTGGCTGCAACCTTTGTCGGCACAGGGCCTGCAACTCGCCTAGTTTCCGACCCTAGCATTTGCACCGCGGCGCGGAACGCTTGGGCCGCGTCGTGCGAAATTCCGTGCGGGTCAGTTGTCCGTTGCCGTCGCCGTCCGCTCCGGAAAAGCGGTCACTGGTCGCAACCGCCCATTCTTCGAACGTCAAAAGATTATTGCCGTCCTTGTCGAGCTTCCGGAAAGAATCGGTACGACTGCTCATTATTTCCAGGCGCGTGATAATCTCGTCGCGATTGCGATCATAGCGGTTGAACCGCAATTCTTCACGGGACGCCTTATAGGCTTTCGGCGGTGTTGGCGGCGGCGGCCCGACCGTGTCCGCATCCAGATCGGCCACCGGCAAGGCTGCGGGATCAATCGGCTCCGGTGGCGACGGTGCAGCGGGTATCGGAACATCCTGACCGTCCGCACCAATCCAGAGAAACAGGCCCGCCGTCAGCATCAGCATCATAGCGGCAGCACCGGCGACAAATTTCTTCATAAGCGGATCCCGTGGATCAGCGGCTCAATCTATCGACCAGCAATCCCGTGCCAGATTATGCGCGCGGCGCTGGCAGGGTTATAAAGATCAGGAGCCAGTTGCCCTTTCCTAACATCACGGATCATCAGTTTGCAGAGGATTGAGAGTGGTCGTCCGCTTCTGTCAAAATCGAGCCGCGGCATCGGCTTCAAAATTTCTGTGCAGCGCTCAAAGGCAGCCAAGCGCATGCCGGCATCCGAACAATGGCGGGCAAAATCCCACAAGGCCCAGGCCTGGCCAAATTCTTCCTGTTGCTTGGTTAGTGACGCCCTCGCCCCCAATCCAAATTGGAAATATCCGGTACCACGGGCTGTCGCATAATTTTGAAACTGACGATCCTCCCAGGGAAAATCATCGAGCATCACTTCCCATCCATCCAGCAAGGCCAGAAGCGGAGCAAGGCTTTCACCTTTTTCCTCCAGAAGATTGATTTGTTGAACCAGAGGTTCGCCTGCCGGTCTGTCCGCTGCGGGCTTGGTTAAAATATCCCGCCACCAGGTTAACCGCATCTGTCCAATCAATATTTCCGAAGTCGAGCGGATAATTTCCGCGAATCGGGAATCGAGTGTGAAAAGCAATGCGTATCGAGAGCGATCATTTTGCTTTGCATAGGCATGAACCAACCTGTGAAATGGCTCCAGTTGTAAAACCGTGTCAGACATGGCCACGACGTCAACGGTTTTCCGCGCAAAATCAAGGTAAACATCGCCTTAACCATCCCTATTGCGCCGTCGCTAACCCTTTTTCTCGTAAATGGCACATTCGAATTGGGTTATTTCAGGGGGCCGGAGCGTATGCTTGGCAAAAAATTGCGAAATTCAGCGCTAGCCGTTTTGAAGGCGTTGCGGTCGGACACGGCGGGTAATGTTTACGCCATGGGAACGGCAGCATTATTTCCAATCGCCGGCATAATTGGCGGTGGTGTGGATATCGGCCGTGCCTACATGGCACAAGCCCGCCTGCAGCAGGCCTGTGACGCCGGTGCCCTGGCAGGTCGTCGCTCGATGAGCGGCGCGACCATGTCCTCCGCCGACGCGCTGGAAGCCCGTAAATTTTTCGACTTCAACTTTCCCGCCGGATCCTTCGACACCGACCCTTTTGTCACCGTTAACGGCAAGGCCAATCCGCGATTTGTTGATGGGCCCGAGGGTGAAAAAACCGTCAACGGTTTCGCCGAAACCACATTGAACACCTCGATCATGCGGATATTCGGCTATAAAAAAATGGATCTGAAGGTGGATTGCACCGCTCGTCTCGACATTGGCAATGTCGACGTGATGATGGTGCTCGACGTTACCGGTTCAATGGACTGGAAGCCCAATGGATATACCACCTACAATGAGTCGGAGAAAAAGATTACCGGCCTCAAAAATGCCGTCAAAGATTTCTATGATATCTTGGGCACTGGTGGCGGCAATTCCAACAGCAGCCAGATCCGCTATGGTTTCATGCCCTATAACGCGATGATCAATGTCGGCGAAACATTATATAATGAAAATCCGTCCTGGCTTGTCGGCGGCGTCGGGGTAGCCGCCGAAGATACATGGAACTATCAGACCCGGCGCGCCCACTGGAAAATCCCCGGGACCGGTCTGCGAACCACTTATGAACAAATTAATGTGGCTGGCGCGAGCGGCAATGACCGCTATGCGTGCGAAGACAAATTTGGGCTGAATAAATCCACGCCACCGGTCTGGAGCCCAAGCAATAGTGGATATGGTTCGGGCACTCCGCTGACCCAGAACGGCTATTATTATGAATTCAGCTATTATAGCTATGACCGCAAAAGCAAAAATAACAAAGTCTGCAAGCGCAAGGTCCAAAGATATGATTCACCTCCGGTAAAAACCACTACCTGGAAACCCGGTGCCGTGTTCGATTTCTGGGAATATGATGAATTTGATCATAATGTCTCCAACTATGTCAAATCGATAAAAACCAGCAATGCCAAGGCTTTGCGTCCGACACTATATGACAAGCCAACGAACAATACCAACGGGCCAACGGACCGATGGGATGGCTGTATCGAAGAACGCGATACTTATGCGGATATAACGTCCACTACCAATGCCATTCCTGACAACGCTTATGATCTGGATATCGACCTTATTCCGGAAAGCAAGGCGACCCGCTGGCGGCCTTATTGGGCTGGCGTGGAATATATCCGCAATGGCTCGCAAGCCAGCAACTCCTCATGCCCGACCAAGGGAAGACGCCTCGCGGAATATGCGTCATATGATTCTAACCCCGGCCTGGATTCCAATGGCAACACGATTTATTCCGGCAACCTGAAAAGCTATATCAGCGCGCTTAGCCCCAACGGGAATACCAACCACACGATCGGCATGATCTGGGGGGCTCGTTTCCTGTCACCGGACGGACTATTTGCTACGGAAAATACCAAGTCGAAAAACGGGTTCAACATCGCCCGTCACCTGATCTTCATGACCGACGGTGACTTGAACGTATTTCCCGACAGATATAATGTTTATGGCTATAATCAGCTCGACGGACGGCTCGCCCCTACCGGTACGAACCAGTCGGGTTATGAGGCGATCCAGGCTCAGCGTTTCCAGCTGATGTGCAATGCGGTCAAGGCGAAAGGCATTACCATCTGGGTGATCCAGTTCACCAATAGCTCGACGATCCAAACGCATCTTAAAAACTGCGCGACCAGCGAGAGCCATGCCGCTGCTGCGACCAGCAACTCTGCACTTCAAGCTGCATTTGGCGATATCGCAAAAACCATTGGCGGTCTGAGGTTGTCGAAATGATCCGACGCTTGCTGAGAAAAACCCGCATTCTTGGGGATGAACGCGGTGCGACTCTGGTCGAATTCGGGCTGGTCGCCGGACCGTTTTTCCTGATGCTGCTCGGTATCATGGATCTCGGCTATCGGGGATATGTCGATACGGTATCCAAGTCCGTTCTGCATCAGGTTGCACGCGACGCATCGACCGGCGAAATGACTTCGGCCCAGATCGAGCAGCAAGTGAACAACGGCCTGGGTGATCTTGTCCTCAACAATGCGGTCATTGATGTATCGACCGAGAGCTATTTCGATTTTACCAATATTGGCAAACCGGAAAAGCTGACCACTGATAACAACAATAACGGCACGGTCGATCCCGGTGACTGTTTCATCGACAATAACGGCAATGGCGTGTTCGATACCGACTATGGCATCGCAGGCACAGGCGGGCCTGATGATATCGTGAGCTATAAGATCGAAATCACCTCGCCGCGCCTCTTTCCCCTGGCGTCGATGATCGGCCTGGATGAGACGATGACCATCTCCAACAGCACGGCCGTGCGCAATCAGCCTTATGGCGCGCAGGTCGATCTCGTTGCAACCTGCGTATCGACACTGGATTAGAAGGAGGCTGTATGAAAATGGAAAAGATAGTAAAAACCCAGGCCTTCAACTGGGTTGATCGCTTCAAGAAACTGTCGATCGTCGAAGACACCAGCGGTCTCGCGTTGCTCGAATTTGCATTTACCGCCCCGGCTTTGCTGCTTATCGGCATGACGGGCATGGAAACTGCCAATCTCGCGATCGCGCATCTGCAAGTCAGCCAGATCGCCATGCTGGTCGCAGACAATGCGTCGCGAGCACGCGAATCTATCGATGAAGCGGATATCCGCGAAATTTTTACCGGCGCGGATCTGACCGGAGACGCGATCGATTTCTCGCCAAACGCACGCATCATCCTCTCCAATCTTGAGAAAAATGGCAAGACCGGGTCCTACGCAGGCCAATGGATACGCTGGCAGCGCTGCTATGGCGGCAATGCCAATTTTTCATCCTCTTACGGCAATGAAAATGACGGCCAATATAACTCCAGCCTGGCCGCAGGGATTGGACCCGTTGGCAAAAAAATATCGGCCACCGGATCAACGGCAATCAATTTTGCCGAGGTTATATACGACTATAAACCGCTCATTTCCGATCGGTTCTTTGGCGATACGGTCATCCGCTATGAAAGCGCATTTGTTGCGCGTGAGCGGGACGACCATGCGATGAAAAACGCCAGTTCCATCCCCAACAGCCAATTGTGGAAATGCAATGTCTATGGCACGATTGACAATCCGCCCAGCTAAGCCGCCGAGCCAGTCAGTTTCGCGCCACTCCTTCCCTGGCTATTTATAGCAAACTTTCTTCACCGCCGCGATGATCCGCGCGCTGTCTAGCAAGGCCGCTTTCTCCAGATTGGCTGCATAAGGCAGCGGGACATCTTCGTTGGTCACCCGCATCACCGGAGCATCCAGATCATCAAAACCCCGTTCCATGCAAAGCGCCGAAATCTCGCTCGATATTGAACAGGTCGGCCAGCCTTCTTCGGCAACCACCATCCGGTTTGTCTTGGCGAGGCTCTTCAATATCGTTTCGGTATCCAGCGGGCGCAGCGTCCGCAAATCGATAACTTCCGCATCAATGCCTTCGCCAGCCAGACTGTCTGCAGCCTCGAGCGCCAGACCGACACCGATCGAATAGCTGACAATCGTGACATCGCTGCCTTCGCGCATGATCCGCGCCTTGCCAATCGGCAGCGTATAATCCTCTATCTCCGGCACATCGAACGAGCGGCCGTAAAGCAGTTCATTTTCCAGAAACACGACCGGGTCGGGCGACTGGATAGCCGCTTTCAGCAGCCCTTTGGCATCGGCAGCATCATAAGGCGCGATAACAATCAGGCCAGGAACCGCCGCATACCAGGGACCATAATTCTGGCTATGCTGCGCGCCCACGCGGGATGCCGCGCCATTGGGACCGCGGAAGACAATCGGGCAGCGCATCTGGCCGCCGGACATATAATTGGTCTTGGCCGCCGAGTTGATGATCTGGTCAATCGCCTGCATGGCAAAGTTGAAGGTCATGAATTCGACGATCGGTTTGAGACCACCCATTGCTGCGCCAGCGCCGATGCCGGCAAAACCATGTTCGGTAATCGGCGTATCGATCACCCGTTTCGGACCGAATTCCTCTAGCAGGCCCTGGGTAACCTTATAGGCACCCTGATATTCGGCGACTTCTTCGCCCATGACAAAGACGGCGTCGTCCTTGCGCATTTCTTCTGCCATGGCATCGCGCAAGGCTTCCCGCACGGTCAGCGAAGCCAGTTCGGTACCAGCAGGCACGGACGGATCATCTGCTCGTGAAATCGGGGCTGGTGGAGCGGTTTCCATGATTTCAGGCTTCGCTGCTTCCACCGGCTCGGGCTTGACTTCTTCCTTGGCTTCGCTGGCTGGTGCCGCTTCCGCCTCTGAGCCTGTCTCTTCATCTTCGCCCGCCATTTCGGCAATAACCGCGCCGACCGGAACTTCGTCGGTTCCCGCCGCGATCAGTATTTTCGTGATTACCCCTTCATCGACCGCTTCGAATTCCATCGTCGCCTTGTCGGTTTCGATCTCCGCCAATATATCGCCGGAGCGGACTTCATCGCCTTCCTTGACGAACCATTTGGCCAATGTGCCTTCTTCCATGGTCGGCGACAGAGCGGGCATTTTCAGTTGGATGGCCATCAATATTGCTCCACCAGCACGTTGGTATAAAGTTCGGACAAATCCGGTTCCGGCGATTCCTCGGCAAAGTCCGCCGCTTCCATCACTGTCTTGCGAACCTTCTTGTCCAGCGCTTTCAAATCCTCTTCCTTCACGCCCTTTTTCAGCAAGGCTACTTTCAAGCGTTCAATCGGATCGGATTTCTCGCGCACATCCTGCACTTCGTCGCGGCTGCGATATTTGGCCGGATCGGACATCGAGTGGCCGCGATAGCGATAGGTTTTCAGCTCCATCAGCACCGGACCGCCGCCGCCGCGTACGTCTTTCAAAACTTCTTCGACCGCACCGCGAACCGCCAGCACATCCATGCCGTCGACCTGCACGCCGGGAATGCGAAAGCTTTCGCCGCGCCGGTAGAGCTGGTCTTCGGCAGAGGAGCGGTTGACGCTCGTCCCCATTGCATATTGGTTATTCTCGATCACAAAGATCACCGGCAGCTGCCAGAGCTCCGCCATGTTGAAGCTTTCGTAAACCTGCCCCTGATTGGAAGCCCCGTCGCCGAAATAGGCAAGACAGACGCCGCCATCTTCTTTATATTTATGGGCAAAGGCCAGACCGGTGCCGAGCGAGACCTGAGCACCGACAATGCCGTGCCCCCCATAGAATCCATGCTCGACCGAGAACATGTGCATCGAACCGCCCTTGCCTTTCGAAATGCCCGAGGCGCGACCGGTGAGCTCCGCCATCACGATATTCGGGTCAATCCCGCAAGCCAGCATATGGCCATGATCACGGTAGCCGGTAATGACGCTGTCCTTGCCCGGATTGATCGCCGATTGCAGACCGGTCACAACCGCTTCCTGACCGATATAAAGATGGCAAAAACCGCCGATCAGGCCAAGACCATATAGCTGGCCTGCCTTTTCCTCGAACCGCCGGATGAGCAGCATCTGTTCATAGAAATCGAGCATTTCGGCTTTGGTCGCGGTGTAGATCGGTGCCTTGAAGCCTCCGGTGGAGTGCACGGCTCTTTTGGCTTTGGCAGGAGCGCGCTTTGGCGCAGCAGGTTTCTTGGCTGGGGCGGTTTTCTGGGGAGCTTTTGCCACGCGAGCGGGATCCTTTTTTTGACTAGCAAATAGCATAGCCAAAACCGCTCCGTTACCCAAGCACTTAGGTTCAGCGACCGATTAAAAAACTGGGATGATGACTTGAGACAGCCAAAGGCTATTTCAGTGGAACGATAATCTCGTCAGGATGAACGACATTGACCTTCTTGCGCAACAGTTCACCGATCAGATCGGGGTCCGCTCCCTTGGGATCAAGCAGTTCCACACGGTTCTTCAAAGCATCCCGTTCGGATTGCAATTTGGTCAGCTCAGCACCGCGTGTTTCCAGTTGCGCCTGATAGTCACCCCAGGCCAAAACGCCGGTCGGTCCGAGCACGGCATAGCCGGCAATGGCGAGCAGAGTCATAAGGGCAAATCCGGGCCCGAGAGCCGCTCTGATCAAACCTGCAATTTTTTCGCGTTGCGCCATAGATTGCCTTGAATCAGAAAAGTGATTCGCTGGCAAGAGCCTTAACATCCATATTGGCAGTTCAGCGCCCAAGCGCCCCCCAAAAACGAGGAACCGGCGATCAGCTGAAAATAGAGCGTCCTGCGTAACGCGCAACATTGCCCAATTCTTCTTCAATCCGGATCAACTGGTTATATTTCGCCAGCCGGTCGGAACGCGCCAGACTACCGGTCTTGATCTGACCGCAATTGGTCGCAACCGCCAGATCGGCGATCGTGGAATCTTCTGTCTCACCGGACCGGTGTGACATCACAGCGGTATAGGATGCATTGTGCGCCATCCGCACGGCCGCCAGCGTTTCGGAAAGTGTTCCGATCTGGTTCACCTTCACCAGCAGCGAATTGGCGAGGCCGTCCTTGATGCCCATTGAAAGACGCTCGGGGTTGGTCACGAAAAGATCGTCGCCGACCAGCTGCACATTATCACCAACCGCATCGGTGATCAGTTTCCAGCCTTCAAAATCATCTTCGGACATGCCGTCCTCGATCGACTTGATCGGATAGTCGCGGCACAGGTCGGCCAGATAATCAGACATTTCTGCCGGGCTAAGCACCTTGCCTTCGCCAGAGATATGATATTTGCCGTCGCGGAAAAATTCGGTGGCGGCGCAATCGAGAGCCAGCACCACTTCATCACCGATCTTGAACCCGGCCTTTTCAACCGATGCCATGATGAAATCGAGTGCTTCTCGGGTCGATCCCAGATTGGGCGCAAAACCGCCTTCATCGCCCACTGCCGTAGCGAGACCTTTTTCCGACAGGCCTTTTTTCAGCGTGTGGAATATTTCCGAACCCCAGCGCACCGCTTCGGCAAGACTGTCCGCACCAACCGGCATCACCATGAATTCCTGGAAATCAATCGGGTTGTCGGCATGTTCGCCGCCGTTGATAATGTTCATCATCGGCACTGGCAGGACATGAGCCGAGACCCCGCCAACATAGCGGTAGAGCGGCAGACCGCGCGCATCGGCCGCAGCCTTTGCCGCGGCCAGACTGACACCCAATATCGCATTGGCACCAAGCCGCGCCTTGTTGGCCGTGCCATCAAGGGCAATCATCACCGCATCCAGTTCTTCCTGGTCTTCGGCATCAAGATCGGTCAGCGCTTCCTTGATCTCGCCATTGACGGCAGCAATCGCATTGAGAACGCCTTTGCCGAGATATTTGCTTTTGTCGCCATCGCGCAATTCGACCGCTTCATAAGCTCCGGTTGAAGCACCGGATGGAACTGCGGCGCGCCCGAAGCTTCCATCCTCAAGCAATATATCGACCTCAACCGTAGGATTGCCGCGGCTATCCAGAATCTGGCGGGCATGGAGGTCGATAATTGCGGTCATGGAAATGCTCCGGATGAAGTGAGAATGTTGGCCAAGCCCTTATCGCGATGACCGCCTTCTTGCAATCCATTCAACCGCTTTTCTCGTCGCTTTCCCCTTGATTTCGAAGCAAATGATACCATGTCGATGGCAGGGGAACCCCAAATGGAACGCTTTCTGTTTGCGGGGTGTTAACAAGGGACAATTCAGGAAGGAAATTTGATCATGGCAGAAGTCAAGAAAACAGCCAGCAAGACGACGACAAAGACCGCAGCAAAGAAACCCGTTGCGAAGAAGTCCACAGCCAAGAAAGACACTTCGGAAACACGCACAACAAAAGCGCAAAAAGCCGCTCCGTTGAAAGCCGGTGCCACCAAAGCGGCGGCAACGAAGCCCGAAGCGACAAATGATTTCAAGGATCGCGCGCTGACGAAAGCCAAATCGGCTGCCAGCCAGGGCAAGGAACGCACGGGCACTGCGATCGAAAATCTGAGCAAGATGATCGAGGATAGCGCCAGGACCATCGACGACAATGTCGGCGAAAAATATGGCAACTATGCTCGCTCGGCTGCAGACGCCGTATCCTCCTTTGCAGAAAAGCTTAATTCCAAGGAAATTGATGAAATTGTCGAAGACGCGCGCGGTTATGTTCGCAAAAGCCCGGCCGTCGCCATCGGCGCAGCAGCCGTTGTCGGATTTCTCGTTTCCCGCCTGATCAAATCAGGGATGGATGATAACGACGCATGAGTGTAGCATGGCGCCACCATTTCAGCGGGTGACGGATGTTGCAGGACAAGGAAATTCCAGTGTTGGATGACGAGCATCTTTCCGAAGAGCCCGTGGCCCCGGTCGCGGGCGAAGCGGAAGCCAAATCGCTGACATCTCAGGTCACTGACCTGATCGAGGATGTGCGCATATTGGCGCATGCCGAAGTCGAATATTATCGCGCCAAACTGTCGGTCAACTTGGCAGCGACCAAGCGCCTTTTGACGCTGTTCGGGATTGCGATCATATGCGGCACCACAGCAATCATTGCCTTGATTCTCGGTCTTTTGCTCATATTGTCAGAATATCTTGGTCCAGTGGCCGCGACCGGAATAGTCACCGGGGCAGCCCTGCTGATTGCCGCGATCACGATGAACATGGCAGTCAAACGGGCGAGAAAGCTGCCGCTGGATGAAAATAATGCGTGAGAATGATGATGCCGCAAAATAATGACGAGATATTCAGCCTGCGCAATCTTGCGATGGACCGGGATCAGGCGCGCGCGAATCTGAAGAATGATGCAGCCGAAACCAGGGAACGGTTCAAGCCGTCGAATCTCGTGACCGAAGCGAAAAACAAAGCTGCTGGAGGCGTTCGCAAAGCGGGGATGCGCACACTTGACGGGATCCGCGCAAATCCTGGTCTGACCGCAACTGTTGCGGCAACCGCGACCCTGATCGCGATGCGCAGACCCATTGCCAAGCTTATCGCCAACCGCAAAATATCCGAGCCGGATCAAATCGAGGAATAGACTATGAACAAGCTGACCGACAATATCGACAAAGCCCGAGCAGCATCACGGGAACGGCTCGAAACGGCAAAGGAAATTGCCGCCGAAGGGTCGCTTGTCGCTCGTGAAAAAATGTCCGAAAGCAAAGCGCGGGCTGCAGCTCTGCTCGGCGACGGACGCGAAAAAGCTGCGGAAAGCGTCGCTGCGACCAGGGATGCCGCCAAAAAGGCCGTGGCAAAATCCGAAGAAACCATTTCCAACAGCCCGCTGGCGATTGTCGCTGGTGGCGCTGCTCTCGGCATCCTGATCGGTATGCTGCTGCCGAAAAGCAAAGCCGAAGGCAAATATGTCGGCGGCGCAGGCCGCAAGATCAACGAAACCGCAAAGACCGCTTATCAGGCCGCCAAGGACGCAAGCCGCGATCAGATCGGCGAACTTGGTCTCAGCAACGACAATATGCGCGCGCAGTTCAAAGATCTGTTTGGCAAAGCCATTGAGGCTGCTAAGACCGCCATGGCCGCAGCACAGGATGCGGTGAAAGAAGAACATCAGGGCAAAAAATGAGCGAACAACGCAGCAAAATTCATCTGGTCATGGGCGGACGGGTCAAGGATCCCCGCGGAGTGGAATTCGTCAATCTCGACAAGATGGATCTGGTTGGAGTCTATCCCGACTATGAGGCAGCGGAAGACGCCTGGCGTTCAAAAGCCCAGATGACGGTTGATGATGCCGAGATGAAATATGTTGTCGTGCATTTGCACAAGCTGCTCGAACCGGACGTACCGCTCGAAGATTAAGCGCTGCGGAAACGCCATCCGAGCAACGGTCTGGTGAGCAGCAGACCGGCAACAAATCCGCCAATATGCGCGAATATCGCGATTCCCTGCAGGTTGCCGCTGGTCGCGACGCCGATCATCAGCTGAATGCCGACCCATGCCAGTGTCAGCCAGATGATGCGCACGACATGGCCCGGAATCGGACCGACCGAATCGACCTTGTTCCGTGCGAATAGCAACGCATAAGCCCCCAATATTGCCGATATCGCGCCGCTTGCACCAATCATCGGGATCATCGAATCGCTCTCGACGGCATATTGCGCAAAGGCGGCCGCATAAGCGCCGACCACATAGAGTACCGCCATCAACTGCGCGCCCATCGCCTGCTCGACAAAGCGGCCACAGAATAGCAGCATCAGCATGTTGAAGCTGAGATGCAGCAGGCCGCTGTGCAGAAAGGCAGAGGATAAAGGCGTCAACCAGGCCGGAACCAGCCAGCCATAGGCAGCCAGATCAAGCGCCTCGCCGCTCAGCCGAATCGGAAACATGCCGCCGCGCAGCAGCGCTTCCTGCTGCCAGCCAAAGATCCAGAGCACCAGATAGATCACGACATTGGCGATGATCAGTCCGTTGGTCAGTTTTCCGGCGGGCATGTTCATCGCAGCTAGATGAACTCGATCTTCTCGAGCAGGAAATATTTGTCGCCGGACGGCACCGTCACTTCAATATCGTCGCCGACACTGCGGCCGATCAAGGCCCGGCCAATCGGCGAATTATAGCTGATCTTGCCGGACTTGGCATCGGCTTCCGCCTGACCAACCAGCTGATATTTCACCGGCTTGTCATTCTCGTCGAGCAGAGTCAGCGTAGCGCCGAATACAGCCTTGTCGCCAGACAGGGTTTTCGGATCGATGACCTGGGCGCGGGAAAGCTTGTCCTCAAGATCGCCAATGGTCGCTTCGACCTGGCCCTGACGTTCCTTGGCGGCATGATATTCGGCATTTTCCGACAGATCGCCATGGGCCCGAGCGGTCTCGATCGCGTCGACAATGATCGGACGCTCCAGCTTCAGCGCCTTGAGTTCGGCTTCCATTTTGGCATGGCCTTCGGCGAGCATTGGTACTTTTTCAACAGCCATTATTTTGGCCTTTCCTTACTGATACGCTGCCGATTTCTGCCGTGCAGCGTCTAAAACAGTTTTCCGGCGCCCCTCTTTGGAGAAGCGCCCGCAGTTTGACAAAATGTCGGAAAATTAAGTCTGCGAAGCCTTATAATAGGACTGTAACGCGCGAACTTCAAGAGTCTGATCACGCATCGCCTCAATCGCCTGCATCGCGGCGTTGCTCGCAGTGGCGGTTGTAAAGATCGGAATCTTGCCAACCAGCGCCGCCGCCCGGATCGATTTCGAGTCCTTTAACGACTGCCAACCCTCGGTTGTATTGAAGATCAGATTGACCTCGCCGTCCTTGATCCGGTCGACAATATGCGGCCGTCCCTCGACCACCTTGTTGACCTTCTCCACCTTGATCCCCCGCTCGGTCAGATAATCTGCAGTTCCCGAGGTAGCGATAAGTTTAAAGCCCAGCTTGTCGGCCAGACGCGCGGCCGGTTCGATCACCTTCTTGTCGGTTTCCTTGACCGAGATGAAGATCGTTCCGCCATTGGGCAAGATATTGCCGGCGCCGAGCTGCGCCTTGGCAAAAGCGATCGGGAAGCCCTGATCGATGCCCATGACTTCGCCGGTCGATTTCATTTCCGGTGACAGGATCGGATCGACCCCGGGGAAACGGTTGAACGGGAAGACCGCTTCCTTGACCGCGGTATAGTCGATGTGCCGGTTGATCACCGGAAGGTCTTTCAATTTTTCGCCAGCCATCACGCGCGAAGCGATCTTGGCAATCGGTACGCCAATCGCCTTGGCGACAAAAGGCACCGTCCGGCTGGCGCGGGGATTGACCTCGATCAGATAGACTTCATTGTCCTTGACCGCGAACTGGATGTTCATCAGCCCGCGTACTTTCAGGCCAAAAGCCAAAGCCTCGGTCTGCCGTTCCATTTCGGCAATAATCTCGTCGCTCAGACTATAAGGCGGGATCGAGCAAGCGCTGTCGCCCGAATGGACTCCGGCTTCCTCGATATGCTGCAGCAAACCGCAAACGACCACTTCGTCGCCGTCGCAAATCGCATCGACATCGACTTCAACCGCATCGCGCAGATATTGGTCGACCAGCACCGGACTGTCGCCCGACACCTGCACCGCCGTATTGATATAATTTTCCAGCTGCGCCGGTCCGTCAACGATTTCCATCGCCCGGCCACCAAGCACGAAGCTTGGCCGCAGCAACACCGGATAGCCGATACGCTCGGCGATCTTCACCGCTTCGTCGCGGGTCCGGGCCATGCCGTTTTCCGGCTGTTTGAGTTTCAGCTTGTGGACCAGCTTGGCAAAGCGTTCGCGGTCTTCGGCCAGATCAATCGCATCCGGCGAGGTGCCAAGGATCGGAATGCCCGCATCCTCCAGCGCCTGCGCCAGTTTCAGCGGAGTCTGCCCGCCAAATTGCACGACCACGCCGACCAGTTCGCCCGATTGTTGCTCGACATGCAGGATTTCGAGCACGTCTTCAGCGGTCAGCGGCTCGAAATAGAGCCGATCGGATGTGTCATAATCGGTCGAAACGGTTTCAGGGTTGCAGTTGATCATGATCGTTTCATAGCCAGCGTCCGACAGAGCGAAACAGGCGTGGCAACAACAATAGTCGAATTCAATCCCCTGCCCGATCCGGTTCGGCCCGCCGCCGAGAATGACGATCTTCTTGCGATCCGATGGCTGCGCTTC